>SXGS01773787.1_pt1 | contig 58668 bp, 36 predicted proteins | sample 3174681 | NCBI WGS metagenome assembly SXGS01 (sample SAMN11356861, study PRJNA531348) | freshwater metagenome | isolation source: freshwater sample F1-80 | place: China: Fuxian Lake, Yuxi | collected 2017-12-25
CCGCCGACCCGGTAGAGCGCCAGATCCTCGTCGCGATAGGCGACGGGGAGCCGACTCAGGGTCCCGGCCGCCGAGCCCGTCGTCCCGGGTGTGCCGGACTCGACCACCACCCAGCCGATGCCGGCCTGCTCCAGTACCGCGGGCTCGCCGCCGGACAGCAACACGTCCTGCACCTGACGGGCGCGGACTCCCTCACCGGGAATCGTCCGGCCGCCGACCTGCAGGTCCCCCGTGGCCAGCACGTCGGCGCGCAACCATCGGGGCAGCGGGTCGAGCACCGGCGCCAGACCTGACCAGGGAAATCGGCGCATGGTCTCGACGGGAAGCGTGGCGACCGGTGCCGGGTCGGCGTTGATCCGCTGGGCCACCTGTTCCCAGCCTGGGGGATAGTGCACCGGCCGCACCCGTCCCGCGACGCCGAAGGCGAGGTCAGGCAGCGCGGCCACCAGGGCGGCGCAGCACAGCAGCGCGGCGACCCCGGGGCGCATCCGGCTCCGGAAGGCGAGCACCGCCCCGGCACCGGCCAGCGCGTAGCCCGGCATAGCCAGCGCGACCCACTTCTGGCCGTCACGCAGCACCGCGAGCCCCGGCGCTGCGTCCACCGCCGCCGCGAGTACCGCGAGACCGGGCCCGGTGGCCATCGCGGCAGGCACCAGGATGCTGACGGCGGCCATCACCAGCAGCGGTTCGGCGGCCGGGCGGCGCAGCAGAGCGGGAATCCCGGCGGCCACCACGGCCAGCAGGACGGCGGTGCCGACCAGCGCGAGGCCCGTCGTGCGCGAACCGGGCACCGCCTCGGCGTTCCAGATGCCCCCCAATCCGGCCAGGCTGCCCAGGGTGCCGAGCCACGGTTCGGCGCGGGCCGCGAACGGCGGCAGACCGGGCCCCTGGGGCATGCTGAGCGCGTCGCCGAGCACGGTCGCGACCAGCCACGGCCCGGCGGTGACGATGCCCGCCGCCAGCACGGCACCCGCGCAGCGCAATCGGGCGGCCCCCGGGCCCGGTGCGACCACACACGTCCACCCGATGACCACCGCCAGGATGACTCCGGTCGGAGTGAGCCCGGACAGCGCGATCCAGAACGCCAGGGCCGCCCAGGCTCCGGGCCGGGACCCTTCGATCCGCAACCTCAGCACCGCCAGGGCCACCCAGGGGAGGCAGCCATAGGCGACCAGCAGGCTCCAATGGCCCTGCAGCAACCGTTCGGCGACGTAGGGATTCCACACCGCCACCGTCGCCGCGACCAGGCGTCCGGGAACACCGGTGTCGGGAAGCAGCGACCCGGCGAGCCGGCTTGCGCCCCAACCTGCCAGAAACAGTGCCGCGATGACCATTGCCCGGACGATCACCCCGCCGTCGAGCACCGTCGAGACGGCGGCGACCGCGACGTCCTGGGGTACCGCTCGGGGGGCGGACTCACCGAGTCCGAGCGCGGTGTCGGACAGATAAGAGCGTGGGGTCGACACCGCGTCACGCAGGAGCAGGTAGCCGGGCGCCAGTAGCGGCGAAGCCACCGCGAGGGTCAACGCCAACGCGTAACCCGGCACCACGGCCCGGCGGAGCAGCGTCACTGCTGCGACGGCGGGGACTCCGGTCTGCGGGTCGGAATCTTCTCGGTGGGGGCCTGTGCGGCGGGCATCGGACCGGTCTCGTCCCGGCCGAACAGCCCGATGTCGATATCGTCCTCGCCGGGTTCGGCCATCGCCGATTCGACCCGCACGCTGAACAAGCCCAGCAGCGTTGCACCGATCATCGCGACCACACCGGTCGACGCCAGGCTGATCGGCAGGATCCGTGACCACAGCGCCACCCGGTCGCGCTCGGCGCGGGCCGCCGCGACCTGGGACTCGACCGTCTGCTCGGTGGAGGTCACCTTGTAGTCGGCCAGCGCCATCTCCGGCTTGAGCGGATCGCGGGCGTAGTAGTGGTTGGCGCGCTCCTCGGCCTTGACGATGGTGCCGGACACGGGGTCCACCCAGAACGTGCGCTGGGCGGCGTAGAACCGGGTCATCGTGATCGGCTCATAGGGGTCGACGTCGGGGATGCCCCACAGTTCGGCCCGCGCGGTGACGTCGGCGTCCTCGCTCTTGTCGTAGAGCGAGGCGTACTTGAGCGGTTCGACCAGCTTGCCGTCCGCGTCGTAGCCGACGTTCTGGGTGAAGCGATAGGTGGTCAGGCCGTTGACGTCGTCCTCGCCGTCATAGTTGGCGTCGAAGGCCTTCTGGGCGATCGGGTCGAAGTACGGGTAGGACTTCTTCTCGGTGTTGAACGGGAAGCGGTAGGACAGGCCCTCGTGCGGAAGCGCGATATTGGTCGGCGGCTTGTTGTCCTCGATGGTTCGGGGTTTCTGCACCGAGCCACCGGGACGGTCCTCGTCGGACACCGCCTCGGCGGTGCTGCGGTTGAGCGTCACGGTGTCGACCATGGCCAGCAGCAGACCGGAGTCCTTCTGCTTGTCGCTGCGCCGCACCGTCGTGCCGACCTGGAAGGTCACCACCTCCGCATTGGCGGGGGTTTCGACGGTCATCGCCTGCTGCGACACCACCGGCACGTTCTTGTCGACGACGAACTTTGCGCCGGGCCCCGCCGACAGCGAGGTCGGGTCCAGGGCGGTGCCCGTCCCGCGGCTGACCAACGTCTGGTCGATATCAAGCGGAATCTTCTCGATCTTGCCCGCGGTATAGGTGGTGAGCAGCACCGCGGCTATCAGGAGCGCGGCACTGAGGCCGATGATGCCGAGCGAGGCGAGTCGCACCATGCTTGCGCGGTTCACGCTGCCCAGGCCTCCTCACGCTGTCGTCTCATGCCGCCACAAACACCTACCGCCGTCTGACCCTAACAGCAGAAACTAAGCCCAACGGCTGACCGCGTCGATTCCGCCGCTACCCGCCATCGCGGGCAGAGGGGCACACCGGCACACTGACTGTCATGGAACCGGTGCCCGATCAGGTGGGCGGCACCCGGGGTTTTCTGCCCGCGGTGGAGGGGATGCGCGCCTGCGCCGCGATCGGGGTGGTGCTCACCCACGTCGCCTTCCAGACTGGGACGCAGGGCGGCGTGGTGGGACGGCTGCTGCACCGCTTCGACCTCGCGGTCGCGGTGTTCTTCGCGCTTTCGGGTTTTCTGCTGTGGCGCGGGCACGCGGCCGCCGCGCGCGAGATGCGGCACCGGCCGGCGACCGGGCACTACCTGCGCTCACGGTTGGTCCGCATCATGCCGGGCTACCTGGTGGCCGTGGTGGTGATCCTGACCCTGCTGCCGGAAGCCAACCACGCCAGCGTGACGGTGTGGCTGGCGAACCTGACCCTCACTCAGGTCTATGTGCCCTTGACCCTGACCGCCGGGCTGACCCAGATGTGGAGTCTGTCGGTCGAGGTCAGTTTCTACCTGGCGTTGCCACTGCTGGCCTTCCTCGCCTACCGGCTGCCGGTGCGGGCCAGGGTGCCTGCGATCGCCGCGGTGGCGGTGCTCAGTTTCGGCTGGGGCCTGTTGCCCATCCACACCGCGGAGGGGGTGAACTTCCTGAACTGGCCGCCGGCCTATGCGTCCTGGTTCGCGGCCGGGATGCTGCTGGCGGAATGGACCGTCAGCCCGGTCGGCTGGCCGCATCGACTGGCCCGCAACCCGCGGGCGATCTACGGGATCGCCCTGGTGGCCTATCTGATCTCGGCGTCGCCGCTGGCCGGCCCCAAGAACCTGGTCCCCGCGACCCTGGCCCAGTTCGTGGTGCGCACGTCGATGGGGGCGGTCGTGGCCTGTGCGCTGCTGGCCCCCCTGGTGCTCGACCGCCCCGGCCAACCGCACCGGATCATGGGCAGTCCGGTGATGGTCACCCTGGGCCGGTGGTCCTACGGCCTCTTCATCTGGCATCTGGCCGCCCTGGTGATGGTGTTCCCGATGATCGGCACGTTCATGTTCAACGGCGACCTGATCGTCATCTTCGTGCTGACCACGGTGCTGGGTTTCGCGATGGCGGCGGTCAGCTATGCGCTCATCGAATCGCCCTGCCGGAATGCCCTGCGGCGCTGGGAGTATCGGCGTGCTACGCGGAAGCAGCCCGGCCGGCCCACGATTCCGGTCCCACCGCTGGACAGTTCGGTCACCGACGATCCGGAGCCCGCAACCGCGGTATGACCGCATCGCGGACGGCGGTGCATCTAGTAGGCGCCCCCGTGGGTGAAGATCGCCCTCGGGTTGTCGACGAGCATGGTGGTGATCTGCTCCTCGGTCACCCCGCGCTGGCGCAGGGCGGGCAGCACGTCGCGGTGGATGTGCAGGTAGTGCCAGTTGGGCAGGACCACCGGAAGGGCTGCCTCGGGCAGCCAGTCGATGTGACACGAGGCGTCGTGGGCCAGCACCATGCGGTCGGCGTGACCGCGCTCGCACATCCGCGCCACCGTGTCGACCCGGTCCTCGAAGCCGAGGATGTTGTCCAGCCCGAACCGGTCCATGCCGAGGTAGGAGCCCGCGGCGATCAACTCCTCCAGGTAGGCGAGATCCGTGGTGTCCCCGGAGTGCCCGATGATCACCCGGCTCAGGTCCACGCCCTCCTGGGCGAAGATGCGCTGCTGCTCGAGGCCGCGCCGGGTGTGGGCATGGGTGTGGGTGGTGATCGGGACACCGGTCGCGCGATGCGCCTGCGCGACGGCCCGCAACACCCGCTCCACCCCGGGGGCGACGCCGGGTTCATCGGTCGCACATTTCAGGATCGCCGCCCTGACCCCGGTGTCGGCGATGCCCTCGGTGATATCGCGCACGAACATCTCGACCATCGCCTCCGGGCCGCCCAGGGCGGTGCCGGGCCCGGTGAAGTGGAAGTACATCGGGACGTCGTTGTAGGTGTAGACGCCGGTCGCCACGACGATCCGTAGGTCGGTGCGCTCGGCGATCCGCTGGATCCGCGGGATGTAGCGGCCCAGGCCGATGACGGTGGGATCGACGATGGTGTCGACGCCGATCGCCTTGAGCGCGTTGAGCTTCTCGACGGCCACCTCCTCCCGGGCCTCCTCGTCGCCCCATCCGTCGGGATAGTTGGCCATGATCTCCGGCGACAGCACGAACACGTGCTCGTGCATCAGCGTGACGCCGAGATCGGCGATCCGGACCGGCCCGCGCACGGTGTCCATCTCGTTGCGCATGTCCATGACCCTACGGCGAAGTGCCTGTGGCGGTGGCGGTTTCACCGCCGCGAGGCCTCGTCGGCAACGACGCCGCCAGCGCGCCCAGAGACATGAGGGCGAACAGCTGGACCCATCCGGAGTTGCCGATGTAGCCGTCCACCGAGCGCCACGGGTAGCGGGACAGCAGCGCGCCGGCCAGGATCAGGCCGGCCGCCGCTGTCGTCAACAGCAGCCGGTCCGGCGCCCGCCGCCGACGCAGCAGATGGGCGCCGGCCAGCGCCGCGCCGAAGACGGCCAGTCCGCCCGGCCCGGCGATGAGCGTCCCGGCTGCCAGCAGGGCCGCCGAACCAAGGAGGCCGGGGTTCCACGGACGCGCAGGTTCGGCGAACCGCGGGGCCCGGCGGGTCGGCATCAACGCCGTCCCCAGCAGTATCGGCAGGAGGGCCAGTCCTGCTGCCAGTCCCGCGCGGTAGCCGGTGTTGGAGGGAAAGCTCAGCGTGACGATGCCCTGCTGTCCGGCCGGAACCACCCACCCCTGTTGCCAGCCGTTGACGATCACCGGGGTCAGGGTCGCGCCGTCGGCGGTCCGGGCGACCCAGCCGGGGTTGACGCTTTCCGGGACCGTCAGCACCCGGGTGATCGGTGCGCGTGGCATCGCGATCTGACGACGGTCGGGTCCCCAGGCCGTGACGTCGGCGGGTGTGCTGGTCGCGCCGCGCAACTCCGCGGCCAGTGGCGCGCTGATCTGAGCACCATCGGCGATGAACGCCGGGCCTGGACTGATCAGCAGTTCCTGTTGCCCGGCCGGTAGTTCGAGCGGCGCGGGATCGCACGCCTGCGCCGCTATCGGCCGGCCTTGCAGCAGATCGTCGACGGTTGCCGAGACGGAGGTCTGGACGAACCGTCCCGATACCGCGATGACGGGACCCTGACCGCAGGGGATCAGCACAGTCCTGGTGCGGTTGGCGGCGGCGTCGGCGGCTGCGATCGCGGTTCCGTCCGGCCGCAGCGCGGTGACCTCGGCCAGCCCCGGCGGCTTGAGCTGATCGAAGCCGAGTGCCGTGCGGTCGATGACGTCGTCCCAGTTGAGCAGGCTGATCCGGATGGTGTCGGTGCGGCGGGGGTGCAGTGGGACGGTCTGCGCTTCGGAGTCCGGACTCAGGGTACGGACCTGGGGCCCGTCACCGAGGTCGATGGCGACCAGGGTCGGATGGGTGGGCAGCGGCGAAGCGCTGGGGGTCAGTCGCAGGCCGCCGACCTCGGCGGGCTGGGGCAATATGACGGTCAGGGTGGGCGAGGCCAGGTGTTGCACGACGCCCTGGGGTGCGGTCCAGGACGTTCGCGGGTCCCCGTCGGTGGCGGCGTAGGCCGATCCCTGCACGTCGATCAGGTCGGAGTTACCCGCCGAACGGGCCGCGCCGGGCTGGGCGATCAGATCCGCCAGCCGGGGCCCCTGCCGGGCCCGCACCCATACCGTGGGCGTCGCCTTCACCGCGGCAGGCACGGTCAGGGTGCGGCTCAGCGTCACCGGCTCCTCGGGGGCCACGGCCATCGACGCAGCGCAGTGCACCCCGTCGGGGGAGTCGGCGCAGCCGTCGCGGCCCAGCAGTTCCGAGCCCAGGTCCCAGGCCGCCACCGGCCATCCGGGTGGCGGCGGCGGTACGACGACGGTGTGCCGCAGATCCACCGGGTAGGCGAATCCCGAAGCGTCATATTGGGTCACGGCCAGGTCGGTGATCCCGAACTGCACCCCCGAGGAGCCGTCGTCGGTGCCCACCGCGGTGATGCGCACCCACGGCGTCTCGCCATAGGGCAGCGCGATCGTCAGGGGCTTGCCCGGTGTGTCGAAGCCCAGGGTCGTGGTGCCACCCGAGGTGGAGACCTGGATGCGGCGCACCTGCGCGCCGACCGCGGTGGCGCTCGGGGTCAGCGTCAGCGCGGCGTTGGTCACCGGCCGGTCGAAGTCGATCTGCAGCCACTGGCCGATGGCCGGCTCCAGCGAGTTCGACACCCAGGCCGTCGCGGAGTCCTTGTCGACGGCGGCCACCGGGCCGCTCGAGGGCGACACGTTGGGCAATGTGGTGGCGTCCGACGATGAACTCGAGGCGCTCAGCCGTCCTCCCGACCAGCTGCCCGCCACCAGGGGAGCGTCCGGAACCGGGTAGTCCGGCACCCTGTTGTAGGTGGTGCGCCGGTCGCCGGGGGCACGCACCGCCGAGGAGTGGTCGTCGACGCGTCCGTAATCGGTTTCCCGGTCGACCGGGGTGTCGGTGACGATGACGCCGCGACCGGGCGGCAGGGACAGGCCGGCCCGCTGCGCATCGGTGCTCAGCAGTATCGGCCCGAGGGGTGGCCGATCCTCCAGGCGCCGCCGCTCGTCGATCCGTAGGAGCGACTCCGGTCCCCCCGCCACCCGCACCATGTCGTTGGCGGGTGTCAGGTAGGGGGCGCCGGGATTGCCGGGTGGTGACCCGGGGGGCTCCACCCGGTAGATCTCGATGGCGGGGAAGAGCGGTCGAAGACCGCTGTCGGAGATGAAGCCCTCGAGAAGTCCCGGACCGACCTTCTCGCCGAACTCGGCGACCTTGGTCAGGCCGGGCGAGCCGGTGATGGCCCGGTGCACCAGCAGCGGCCGGGCCGACCGCGAGGTCTCGGGGTCCAGATCGTTGCGCACCACGACGTAGGAGATGCCCTGGCGGACCAAGGTGTCGGCAAGTCCGGCCGACGGCCGGCCCGCGGCGAACAGCCGCTGCACGGAGTCCAGCGCCCGGATCGTCTGGGGTGGCGTTAGCGGAATGGAATCCCTTACGCCCCAGGGGAATTCGCTGAGAACCTGGAACGGCTCATCATGAGTGTTCCCCCAGGACTGGGTGGCGAACGGCGCCCCCGGCGCCACCAACACGCGCCCCGGCGCCGGGGCGCCGGTGTTGTGCTCGGCCAGCCAGGTGGCTGCCTGTCGCCAGTGGTCCGGGATCGCGCGGAAGGCTCCCGGTGGGGCGAGCCGACCGGTCCAGGCCAGCGAGGTGGCGACAACCAGGGCGGTCAGCACGACGATTCCGGCGGCGACCCGCCTGTCGTTCTCAGGGTGCGCAAAGGCCCGGATCCATACCGGGCGCGGAACGCTGCCGGGCAACGGGATGCGGCCCAGCAGGTGCGCCACACCGAGAACCAGGGGAATCCGGATCACCGGTTCCAACTTGTGCACGTTGCGCAGCGGTGCCCCGGCCGCGTCGAGGAACTCGCGAACCTGCTCGGCGGCCGGTGCGCCCAACCCACCCGTGTAGCCGGCGGTGAGCAGGATCAGCCCGGCCAGCAGCATCGTCGCCAGCCGGCCCCGGGCGGGCATCGAACGCAGCGTCAACCCGGCCAGGCCGCCGGCGGCGACCAGTGTCGTGGCCAGCACCATCACCGACTGGGTGACCAGCGACGAGGCTGCGGTGGCGCTAGGCGCGACGAACGGCGTCCAGGCCGAGGTCCCGCGCAACGCCTCGGTGAGCGAGGTCCACTGGGTGGTCACCCCGGAGGACTCGATGAAGTCCAGGAACGGCGGGCTGATCCGGCCCAGCAGCACGAGGGCCACCACCCACCAGGTCACGGCAAGCGCGGACGCCAGCACCCACCACGCGGTGAAGCGCCACCACAGCCGGTTGGGCCGGTGGCAGGCCCACCAGATCACCGCCGGCAGGCAGGCGGCCAGGCTGGCCACCGCGTTCACCGCACCCATCAGCGCCAGGGCCAGCCCGGCCTGGCCGGCCAGCATCCGGGGTGATCTCGACCCCCGCGACCCCCCCAGAGCCCGGATCACCGGCAGCAGCACCCACGGCGCCAGCATCATCGGCAGGGTTTCCGAGGAGATCGAGCCCAGGGTGGTCAGCACCCGGGGGGACAGCGCGAAGGCCGCCGCGGCGATCAGGCGGGCCGGTCGTGTCCCGATGCCCAGCGCCTCGGCCACCCGCAGCAGGCCCCAAAAACCCGCGGTGAGCAGCAGCGCCCACCACAGCCGCTGGGTCACCCACCCGGGCACCCCGAGGGTGTCTCCCACCAGGAAAAAGGCCCCGTGCGGAAAGAGATAGCCGTAGGCCTGGTTCTGGGCCTGGCCGAACGGTAGGTCGCTGTTCCACAGGTTCGCGGCGCGGGCCAGCAATCGCAGCGGGTTGGCGGTGAGGTCGAGTTTGGTGTCCGGGGAGACCAGTCCCGGGGACTGCAGGAAGCACAGCACCAGCGCGACACCGAAGGTCCCGGCCAGCCAGCGCCGGGACAGCGGCGCCGGGGAGGGTTCGGCCACGACCTCGGACGGCGGGGCGGTGGGGGCGCTCAGGCTAGCCGCGGTTGCCGTACTCGACGCGGTTGAGCACCGAGGAGGCCGGGTCGCCAGGCTGCAAGGGCGGCTTGGTGTCCTGCTGGATCATCAGCGTCGCGCCGAAAACCGAGGCGGCGCCGAGCAGTAGGCCGACCACGATGCTGGCGGCGGCGGGCACCACGAATCGGGTCATGATCGGCACTCCTTGGTCAGCCGGGGAACTGCTGGTCAACCTAGCACGCGGCGCACCGCGCACCGCCCGGCGGTTTCCACTCCGGTGACGGTCATGACAGCATGTGCGGATGCTCACTCGCGCACTCCCCGTCCGCGCCATCGTGGCGCTCACCGTCGTGCCCGTGGTTCTGGCGGGTTGCTCCTCCCCGGCCCAACGCAGCACGTCGGCACCGCCTGCGGAGTCCGGCGCCGCCCAGTCGGCCAGTGTGACGCCGATGTCCGGGCCGATCCAGGTGCCCTCGGCACCGGCGCCGCCGGCCTGTGGCGCCGGCGCGGCGCTGCTGGCGGATATGTCGACCCGCGACAAGCTGGCGCAGTTGCTGATGGTGGGAGTACGTAATGCCGCCGACGCCACTGCGGTGGTCAACACCCACCATGTCGGCGGAATCATGATCGGCAGCTGGACCGATCTGTCGATGCTTACCGACGGGACCCTCAACGACATCGCCAACCTGGGCCCGCTGCCGCTGGCGGTCAGTGTGGATGAGGAGGGCGGCCGGGTGTCTCGGCTGGCCCCGCTCATCGGGGCGATACCGCCGGCCCGCACGCTGGCGCAGACCCAGACCCCCGACGAGGTCTACCAGTTGGCACTGAGCCGCGGCCGTCAGATGCGGGGCCTGGGCATCACCGTCGACTTCGCCCCGGTAGTCGACGTCTCCAGCCAGGGCGCCAACACCGTGATCGGCGACCGGTCGTTCTCCGCCGACGCGGCGACGGTCACGACGTATGCCAGGGCGTTCGCCCGCGGTCTCCGCGACGCCGGTGTCCTGCCGGTCCTCAAGCATTTCCCCGGTCATGGTTCGGGCTCCGGTGACTCCCACACCGCCGGGGTGGTCATGACTCCGCCGCTGGATCAGCTGATGGAGAGCGATCTGGTGCCCTACCGCACCCTGACCGCCGAAGGCCCGGTCGGCGTGATGATCGGCCATCTCGAGGTGCCCGGCCTGACCGGGAACATGCCGGCCAGCCTGAGCGCGGCCGCGGTGAACCTGCTGCGCAGCGGCGGCTACGGCGGCCCTGGTTTCAATGGCCCGGTGTTCAGCGACGACCTGTCCAGCATGGCTGCCATCTCCTCGCGCTACGGGGTGGCCGAGGCGGTGCTGCGCGCTTTGCAGGCCGGTACCGACGTGGCGCTGTGGATCACCACCGACGAGGTTCCGGCGGTCTTGGACCGGTTGGAGAGTGCGGTGGAGGCCGGCGAACTGGCGATGCCCGCGGTGGAGGGCTCAGTTCTGCGGATGGCCGGTATCAAGGGCCCCAGCGCGCGCTGCGGCGGGTAGGACCAGTCCTCTCGATGGCCGCTGGGGCCGGTGGCACCAAACGGCTGCCGCGCGCGGTTCGCGAGCAGCAGATGCTCGACGCCGCCGTCCAGATGTTCTCGGCCAACGGGTACCACGAGACGTCGATGGACGCCATCGCGGCGCAGGCACAGATCTCCAAGCCGATGCTGTACCTGTACTACGGCTCGAAGGAGGAGTTGTTCGGCGCGTGCCTGAGTCGTGAGCTGAGCCGTTTCATCGACACCGTTCGCGCCGAGATCGATCTTCAGCAAAGCCCTCATGAACTGCTGCGGAGCACCATCGGCTCGGTGCTTCGCTATATCGACGAAAACCGGGCGTCCTGGATCGTGCTCTACACCCAGGCCACCAGTTCCCAGGCGTTCGCGCATACCGCCGGTGAGGGCCGCGAGAGGATCGTAGACCTGGTCGCCCGCCTGCTGGAGGACGGGACCCGTAAGCCCGAGCCCGACAATGACTTTCACCTGACGGCGGTTGCCCTCGTGGGTGCCGGCGAGGCGGTGGCGGCCCGGGTCAGTGTGGGGGACGCCGATGTCGCGGAAGCCTCGGAGTTGCTGGTCAACCTGTTCTGGCGGGGCCTCAAGGGCGCGCCCGCGCGCTGAGCGGGGTCAGCGGGTGCGAATCGTCGCGGTCAGGTGCGGATAACCCTTGGCCAGGTTGCGTAGCGCGATATCCCAGCCGCCCGCCACCCGGTCGGTGAACACCCCGGGGGACGCGGGCAGCATCACCGGCTTGCCGAACTTCACCGAGTAGTCGACGGCGTCCGGGATCCGGCCTTCGATGTTCGCCAATACCGCTGCGGCACTGAACATCCCGTGCGCGATAGCGGTCGGGAAGCCAAACAGGCGGGCACCGAGCGCGCTGGTGTGGATCGGGTTGCGGTCGCCGCTGACGGCGGCGTAGCGGCGGATGCGAGCGGGAGTGATCCGCAGAATCCGATCGGGTGCAGGAAGTTTCGGCGATGCGACTGGCTGCGGCTTGGGTTGGTCGGACAGGCTGGTGCGCTGCTGGTGCAGGAAGGTCGCGACCTGATACCAGGCGGGGTCACTGCCGACCGAGACCTCGCTGATCATGTCGACCAGCAGACCTTTGCGATGCTCACGCAGATTCTCGGCATGCACCTTGACGGAGATCGTGTCGGTGACCGAGATCGGCCGGTACGCGGTGATCCGGTTTTCCACATGCACAGCGCCCATCGCCGGGAAAGGGAAGTCAAAGCCGGTCAACAGCGACATGACACTGGGGAAGGTGAGCACGAAGGGGTAGGTCAGCGGGACGTGGTCGCCGTAGCGAAGCCCGGTCGCAGCCGCGTAGGCGGCCACGTTGGTGCGCACGATCGGCAACTCGGCAATCCGCTGCACCCGATCGGGAAGGTGGTCGCCGCGTGGCGGGAAGCCGAGTGCGCCGACGGCCGCACGGGTCATGTTGAGCCACTCCATGTCTCAGGCGCCCAGCATCGCTTGCCCACAGACCCGGATCACGTTGCCGGTGACGGCACTGGACGCCGGGCTGGCGAAGTAGGCGATCGCCTCGGCGACGTCGACGGGCTCACCGCCCTGATAGAGCGAATTCAATCTCCGGCCAACCTCGCGGGTGGCCAGCGGAATCGCAGCGGTCATCGCGGTCTCGATGAAACCCGGTGCCACCGCGTTGATGGTCACCCCCTGTTCGGCAAGCACCGGTGCCAGCGCCGCGGTGATGCCGATCATGCCGGCCTTGGTGGTCGCGTAGTTGGTCTGTCCCCGGTTGCCGGCGATACCGGCCATCGAGGACAGTCCGATGACCCGCCCGCCGCGTCCGATGACGCCGTTGCCGGTCAGACCTTCGGTGAGCCGAAGCGGGGCAACGAGATTGACCGCGATCACCGCGTCCCAACGGGCGTCGTCCATATTGGCCAGCAGCTTGTCGCGGGTGATGCCTGCATTGTTGACCAGGATGTCGGCGTGACCGCGGTGATGCTCCTGCAGGTGGGCGGTGATGCGGTCGACGGCGTCGTCGGCGGTGACATCGAGGGCCAGGGCGGTGCCGCCCACCCGGGCCGCGGTCCGCTCCAGTGCCTCGCCGGCCTGCTCGACGTCGACGGCCACCACGGCCGCTCCGTCCCGGGCGAAAACCTCGGCGCTGGTGGCGCCGATGCCGCGGGCGGCGCCGGTGACGATGCCGACCTTTCCGGCCAGCGGGCGGTCCCAGTCGGCCGGGCGGTCGGCGTCGTCGGCGCCGATCCGGAACACCTGGCCGTCGACATAGGCGGACTTGGCCGACAGCAGGAAGCGCAGCGTCGACTCGCAGCCCGTCGCCGCGGGCTCGGCTGCGGGCGAGAGGTACACCAGCGCAGCGGTGGCGCCCCGGCGCAGTTCCTTGGCCAGCGAGCGGGTGAAGCCCTCCAGTGCCCGCTGACAGATGTGCTCACCGGTGTCGGTCACCTCCTCCGGGGTGGTTCCCAGGACGACGACCCGGGCGCAGGGGCCGAGGTTGCGTAGCAGCGGGGTGAAGAACTCGTGCAGTCCCCGCAGGGCGTTCGGTTCGATGATCCCGGTGGCGTCGAACACCAGCCCGCCGAAGGTGTCCGCCCAGCGGCCGCCGAGGTTGTTTCCCACGATCTCGTAGTCGTTGGCCAGCGCCGCCCGCACGGGCTCGGCCAGCCGGCCCGGTGCCCCGGTCGGACCGCCGACCAGTAACGGGCCGGCCAGCGGCGGGTCGCCCCGGCGGTAGCGCCGCAGCGTTTCGGGAGCCGGTAGGCCGAACTGCTTGGCCAGGAACGATCCCGGCGCGGAATTGATCACTTGGGACAACAGATCGGAGGCCACGGGTGCAACTTACTCCAGAGTAAGAACGATGCGTAGGATGGGCCCGTTCCATCGCGATGACCGGAGGTTGACGTGCCCGATCAGACCCGTCGCAGGGTCGCCGTCCTCGGCGGCACTCGCCTTCCGTTCGCGCGCTCCGACGGCGCCTACGCCGAGGCTTCCAACCAGGACATGTTCACCGCTGTGCTCGACGGCCTGGTCGACCGGTTCGGGCTGGGCGGGCAGCGCCTGGACGCGGTCATCGGCGGTGCCGTGCTCAAACACAGCCGGGACTTCAACCTGATGCGGGAGAGCGTGCTGGGAACGTCGTTGTCGGCGGACACCCCGGCCTTCGATCTTCAGCAGGCCTGCGGGACGGGTTTGCAGGCCGCCGTCGCGGCGGCCGACGGAATCGCTGCGGGACGCTATGAGGTGGCGGCGGCAGGCGGCGTGGACACCACCTCCGACGCACCGATCGGCCTGGGGGACTCCCTGCGCCGCACGTTGCTGGCGCTGCGCCGGTCGACGTCGAACCTGGAGCGGCTCCGACTGGCCGGCGCGCTGCCGGCGGCGTTGGGTGTCGAGATCCCGACCAACGGGGAGCCGCGCACCGGCCTGTCGATGGGCGAACACGCGGCGATCACGGCCAAGAAGATGGGCATTCGGCGGGTGGATCAGGACCGGCTGGCGGCGGCCAGCCACCGCAACATGGCGGCCGCCTACGACCGCGGATTCTTCGACGACCTGGTCATGCCGTTTCTCGGGCTCTACCGTGACAACAACTTGCGGCCGGACACCACCCCGGAGAAGCTCGCGGCCCTGCGGCCGGTGTTCGGTGTGAAGGGCGGCGACGCCACGATGACCGCGGGGAATTCCACACCGCTGACCGACGGTGCGTCGGTGGCGCTGCTCTCCAGCGAGGCCTGGGCGCGATCGCACGGGGTGACGCCGCTGGCCTTCTTCGTCGATGCCGAGACGGCCGCGGTCGACTATGTCAACGGCGGGGACGGACTGCTGATGGCGCCGACCTACGCGGTGCCCAGGCTGCTCGCCCGCAACGGATTGCGATTGCAGGACTTCGACTTCTATGAGATCCACGAGGCCTTCGCATCGGTGGTGCTGTGCCACCTGCAGGCCTGGGAGTCGCAGGAGTACTGCACACAGCGGCTCGGACTGGAATCGGCGCTCGGCCCGATCGACCGGACCACACTCAATGTCAACGGCTCGTCGTTGGCCGCCGGACACCCCTTCGCCGCAACCGGCGGCCGGATCGTGGCCCAGCTGGCCAAACAGCTCGCCGAGAAGCGGGCGCAGACCGGCGCGCCGGTGCGCGGGCTGATTTCCATCTGCGCGGCCGGTGGGCAGGGTGTTACGGCGATCCTGGAGGCCTGAGCCGGTTTAGCCGCCGGAGGATCCGGGTAACCGTGAGGCTGGATCGCTCCGTGATGCCGTCTGATCCCCCGACCTGCGGCACCGCGGGGCATCCCCGGTCGAATGGGTGACCGTCGCTGGCGCGGAGGGGTCTCCAGCGGCGGTTACTTTTTCGGCGACGTGGCCGGTTCGCCGTCGGCGAGACCGGATTGCACCAGTGCGGCGTCGACGTAGCGCTGAACGGGCCGGGACTGGAAGAACCCGGTATGCCCACCGTGGTACCAGCCGACGTCGGGACGGCCCCAGTGTTCCCAGAGCTGCAGGACCTGCTGGCGGGGATGAACGATGCGATCCGCCACACCGGCGTAGATGAACCGGCCCCGCTGCGGCACCTTGGGTTCCAGCGAAAGCGGCGAGACCATCCGGCCGATCGGCCCGGCCAACTCGAGGGTGGTGCGGCGCGGATCGTCCTTGGGAAGCCCCGAGTGGCGGCCGAGCAACTCGACCAGATTCGATGGTGGCACGCCCAGGATGGCGCAGGTCAGATCCTCGTCCAGACTGGCGACCAGCGCCGCGATGTACCCGCCGAGGGAGATGCTGTTCAGACCGATGCGGGCCCCGGGCTGCTGGGAACGGATCCAGGCGATCACCCGGCGGATGTCCCACACCGCCTGCGCGGTGCCGTGAACGTCGTCCATGACGTTCTCGCCGGGGAACACTGCACCCTTGGGCAGCCCGCGGGCGCGGGGGCCGTGCATCGGCAGCACCGGCAGGATCACGTTCAGACCGAAATCCTCATGCAGATGCCAGGCTCGGAACAGGGCCATGTCCAGCCCGGCCCGGCCCATCTCGGTGCCGTGCACCGCCACCAGCCAGGGGCGCGGCTCCTCGTGACGAAGCATCAGCGCGTACTCGCGGCGGTTGCCGGTGTAATTCCGATAACGTTCGCCACCCGGCTCGCCGGGATGGGGCTCGTACTCGCTGTCGAACGCGATCCGTTCATGTTTCCGGCGACCGCTGCCGTGCGAGCGGATCGAGACCTCGGTCGGCGCCGCCGGCGTGGTGAAGAAGTTCTGCGGCTCTTCCAGCCATCCCCGCTCGCCGTAGTAGTCGACGGCGTCGCAGACCTCGCGATTGATCTGTTCGTACTCTCCCGGGTCACTCAGCGGTCGGCGCCACAGCAGGCCGACGAGGACGAGCTCGTCCCGCAGGGCGTGGGTCGCCAGCGACAGGGTGGGCCGGGCGACCGGGAGTTCGTTGGGCGCGCCGCCGAGGTAGGCACCCCACGACCGGGCGTAGAAGCCGCCGGCCTTGGCGAACGATCCGACGATGTTCTCCAGCGGGTTGCGGTTGACCGTCGCGGTCCTACCGCCGGCCTCGCCGTCGGCCTGTTTGCTTGGGGGCGCTGCCACGGAGATGACGGTAGCAAAACCCTGTCGGAGGGAAAGGGACCTTGGTCCCCAGGATTCTTCACCCAGTTGACAGTGCCGAGGGCCGCGGATCTGAACCCTCGTCGCGGCGCCCGGGCCTGGCCTGGTAGCAAACGACGATGGCCCCGGAACCGAGGTTCCGGGGCCATCGTGTCGTGATGTTCTAGAAGGCGGCTTCGTCGAGCTCCATGACCTCGTTGTCGATCGCCTCGACCACCTGGCGGGTGCTGGTGAGCAGCGGCAGGAAGTTCTTTGCGAAGAACGACGCGGCGGCGATCTTCCCCTCGTAGAAATGACGATCGGACTCGGTGGTACCGGCGTCGAGGGCGGCCATCGCCACTGCCGACTGCTGCAGCAGCAACCATCCCATCACCAGATCCCCGACGCTCATCAGGAAGCGCACCGAACCCAGGCCGACCTTGTAGATGCTCTTGGAATCCTCCTGCGCGGCCATCAGGTAGCCGGTCAGCGCAGCGGCCATGGCCTGGACGTCCTCGAGGGCCTTGGCGAGCAGGGCGCGTTCGGTCTTGAGCCGGCCGTTACCGGACTCGTTCTTGACGAACTCGTCGATCTGGCCCGCGACGTGAGCCAGGGCCTGGCCCTTGTCGCGGATGATCTTGCGGAAGAAGAAGTCCTGGGCCTGGATCGCCGTGGTGCCTTCGTACAACGAGTCGATCTTGGCGTCGCGGATGTACTGCTCGACCGGGTAGTCCTGCAGGAAGCCCGAACCGCCGAAGGTCTGCAGGCTCTCGGTGAGCTTGGCGTAGGCCTGCTCGGAGCCGACACCCTTGACGATGGGCAGCAGCAGGTCGTTGACCTTCATCGCCAATTCGGGCTCGACGTCGTGCAGGGCCTTGGCCACTACCGCATCCTGGTAGGTCGCGGTGAACAGATACAGCGCGCGCAAGCCCTCGGCATAGGCCTTCTGGGTCATGAGGCTGCGGCGGACGTCGGGGTGATGGGTGATCGACACCCGAGGGGCGGCCTTGTCCATCATCTGGGTCAGATCTGCACCCTGGATCCGCTGCTTGGCATACTCCAGCGCGTTGAGGTAGCCGGTGGACAGGGTGGCGATGGCCTTGGTACCGACCATCATCCGCGCCTGCTCGATGACGTCGAACATCTGCGCGATGCCCTCATGCACCTCACCGACAAGCCAGCCCTTGGCGGGGATGCCGTGCTGACCGAACGTCAGCTCGCAGGTGGCCGAGACTTTCAGGCCCATCTTGTGCTCGACGTTGGTGACGAATGCCCCGTTACGCTCGCCGGGCGCGCCGGTCTCGGGATCGAAGAGCAGCTTCGGCACGATGAACAGTGACAGACCCTTGGTGCCGGGTCCGGCGCCCTCGGGCCGGGCCAGCACCAGATGCATGATGTTCTCGAACAGGTCGTCGGAGTCGGCCGAGGTGATGAACCGCTTGACCCCGTCGATGTGCCAGGAGCCGTCCTCCTGCTTGACCGCCTTGGTGCGCCCGGCGCCGACGTCGGAGCCGGCGTCCGGTTCGGTGAGCACCATGGTGGCGCCCCAGCCGCGCTCGGCGGCCAGTTCGGCCCACTTCCGCTGCTCCTCGGTGCCGAGGTGATGCACGATCTGGGCGAAGCCCGCACCGCCGCCGTACATCCAGACCGCCGGGTTGGCGCCGAGCACGTGCTCATGCAGCGCCCACAGCAGGGCCTTGGGGGCGGGAACCCCGCCCAACGCCTCGTCGAGACCGACCTTGTCCCAGCCGTTGTCGACGAACGCCCGCACCGAGGCCTTGAACGACTCCGGCAGGGTCACCGTGTGGGCCGCGGGGTCGAACACCGGCGGGTTGCGGTCGCCCTCGACGAATGAATCCGCGAGGGGCCCCTCGGCCAACCGCGCCATTTCGCCCAACATCTCCACGGCGGTGTCGCGGTCGAGGTCGCTGAATTCGCCCTCGCCCATCACCTTGTCGATGCCGAACACCTCGAACAGGTTGAAGACCTGATCGCGGACATTGCTCTTGTAGTGGCCCACGGTTCCTCCTCGTTGAGAACGCCACTTATCGGTTGGGTACTCGCGTAAGTTACCCACCAGTAACACCGTGAAACTACACCTGACGGTGACCGGATTGCAACCCAGTGTGACCAAGTTCAATCGCCGTTCAATCGCCGCGGGTGCCGGTCGGCCGCGGAGGTCTTTCCGCTGGCCACACCCGGTTCACGGGCGGTGGCGCTCAGGCCGGGGGCGGCCCGGGGGCGGGGACGCCACCTGCGGGGTCGCCGGGCGGGACGGTGTCCGGCTGAGTCCCCGTCCCGCCGGGCGGCACGGTGTCCGACTCGGGAAGCTGGGAGACCAGATGCTCGGCGAGTTCGCCGATCGTCGGATAGTCGAATACCGCCGTCGGGCTGATGTCGAATTTCCCGCCGAACTGGCCGTAGAGACGATTGCGGAGTTCGACCGCCATCAGCGAGTCGGTGCCGAGGTCGAGGAACCTGCTACCGGCCGCCGGGGGTTGCGCCAGCCGCAGGAAGCCCTGCACCTCGCGCTGGAGGAACTCGGTGATGAATCCGGCCCGCTGGGCCACCGGGGTTTCCTGCAGGCGCCGGAGCAACTCGCTGTCGCCGGCCGCCTCCCCGTCGCCGGTCGGTAATACCTGATCGAGCAGTGGTGGCCGTATCCCTCCGAGCACTTTGGCGGTTCGCTGCCAGTTCGCCTTGAGCACGGTGGCCTGTGCGGTGCCGTGCCGGACCACCTCGCCGAGGGCGGCCAGGGCGGCGCTGGGTTCCAGCGGCATCATGCCCTGGGCGCTGAGATTGGCCACCGCGGCCTGCGAGCTGGCCATCCCGCCCCGGCCCCACGGACCGAAGTTGGCCGCAGTCGCCGGCAGCCCCTGCGACCGGCGATGGGCGACCAAACCGTCCAGGAATGCGTTGGCGCAGGCGTAGTTCGCTTGCGACGGCGAGCCCAGAACCGCGGACGCCGACGAGTACATGATGAAGAAGTCCAGGTCGTCGTCCCTGGTCAGGCGATGCAGGTGATGCGCGCCGATCGCTTTGGGCCGCAGGGTCGTCCGGAATCGTTCCAGGCTCTGTTGGGGTATCAGGGCGTCGTCGAGCACGCCTGCCAGGTGCATCACACCGGCCAGCGGCGGCAGTTCGGCCCGGATTCGCTCCACGAGTGCGGCGGTTTCGGATTCATCGCCGATGTCGGCGCTGAATACGTGGATTCGGCAGTGGAACCGCTCGGTGATGGCGGCGATGGCCTGTTCGGCCTCGGTGTCGGGGGCCCGCCTGCTGGTCAGCACGATGTCACCGGCGCCGAGTTGGGCGAGGTAGGCCGCGGTGTGCAGACCGAGCGCGCCCAAACCGCCGGTGAGGAGATAACTCCGGTCCGTGCGCGGCGCCAGCGGCGTGGGCATCTGCACGACGATCTTGCCGATGTGCCGGGCCTGCTGCATGCGGCGGAACGCCGTCCGCGCCTCGGTCAGCGGATAGATCTCGGCCGGCACCGGTGCCCACTCGCCCTTGGCCAGGCCTTCGGACAGCTCTGCCATCAGCTTCTGAATATGTGCCGGGTCGGTCATCATCGTCACGTCCAGGGCGATGACCCCGTAGTCGATGTCGGGGCGAACGACCGCCATCTGCTCGGGCGTCCAGATATCGCGTTTGGCGATCTCGGCGAACCGGCCGCCCTCAGCGGTGGCCCGCACCGTGGCCTCGATGAAACCGTCGTTGGTCAGGCTGTTGAGCACGACGTCGACGCCGGCCCCCCCGGTATCGGCGAGGATCTGATCGGCGAAATCAGTGGTCCGCGAGTCATAGACGAACTCGACACCCATCTCCCGCAGCGTTGCGCGCTTGTGGGCGCTGGCGGTGGCGAACACCGTCGCACCGTGGTGACGGGCCAGCTGGATTGCCGCCATCCCCACCCCGCCGCTGGCGGCATGGATGAGCACCCGGTCGCCGGGCTTCAGCTTGGCCCAGTCGAACGCCAGCCGCGCGGTCAGGGCGGCGGCCGGCAGCGTCGCCGCGCCCACCGGGTTGACCCCGTCCGGCACCGGCGCCAGGAGCTGCGCCGGCACGTTGAGCCGGCTCGCGAACGCCCCCTGCATGGATCCGAAGACCCGCTGGCCGACCTGCAACCCCGTCACGTCCGGGCCCGTCTCGGTGACGACCCCGCACAGATCCCCGCCGATCGGGCCGGGGTCGCCGGGGTAGAGACCGAGCACATTGAGGACGTCGCGGAAGTTCAACCCGGCCGCCTCGACCCGTACCTGGACTTCGTTGGAGGCCGGCGGGAGCACCTGGGCCTCGGTGAGCCGGAGATTGTCGATCGCGCCGCGCTCGGTGGGGGCCAGCACGTAGTCGTCGCTGCGCGGCATCGGCAGCTGGCCACTGCGTGCCCAGTGCAGCAGCCGGGGAACCAGGACCTTGTCCTGGCGCACGGCAAGCTCGGATTCGGCGACCGGTGTTCCGAGCACACCCGCCAGCCACCCGGCCGCGTCCCCGGCGGAACTGTCGACGTCCACCAGACGGCACCGCAACGCCGGCTGTTCGGCGACGACGGTCCGTCCGATCCCCCACAGCGCGGCATTCACCGGGTCGACCGGTTCACCGGGCTCGGTGGCGACCGCCCGTTCGGTGACGATCCACAATCCGCCGGGGAGGTTCGGCTGATCAGCGGACAGCACACCCTGTGCGGCGCTCAACAGGCCTGCGATCTCGGCCTCCAGGCGTACGGCCAGGACCTCTGTCGGTCCGTCGGTGTCCGGTTGCGTTGCGCTGCGCCAGACGATCCCCGTGACGGGTCTGCCGTGGTCGGCGGCATCGCCGATCGCACGCCGCCAGGAATCCGGGTCGGCGGCCGCTTCGATCCGGACCGCACCCGGGACCGCGGCCGTCAGTTCGTCGAATCCGGCGATCAGCCAGGTGCCATCGGTGGACTGGGGCTCGGCTACCGGTGTCGGGGCCTCATGCCAGCCCAGGGTGTACAGCATCCGGGTCGCATCCCCGCCGAGACCACGCAGCAGCGCCTCCCGGGGTGCCCGCTTGACGGTGAATTCGGTGATGCCGCCGAGTCGGCGGCCGCCCTGATCGAGGAAGTCGATATCGAAGACCTGGGTCTCGGTGTCGACGCCGCCGGCGTGCCAGCGTGCTCGGCAGTAGAACCGACGTGGCATCGGCTCGCGCAGATCAACCTGGCCGTAACGCAACGGCAGGAACAGGTCGGACACGCCCTGTTCGGCGGCAAGCACCGCCGGGAAGGCCGGGAACGCCACCCCGGTGCACAGATCCAGCAGCACGGGGTGGATGGGCTCGCTGCCCAGGTGCTCGGCGAGTTCCGCGCCGACGGAGATGTCACCGATCGCCTCCCCCGAGCCGACCCACAACGACTTCAGCGAGGTCGACCAGGTGGGGCCCCACATCAGTTCCATATCGCCGAAGATCTCGAACAACTGCTGTGGGTTGGTGCGGGTCAACCGTTCGGTCGCCTCGTCGATCGGCTCCTCGGGTGCCGGTGCGTCATCGGGGCGTGGTCCGGTGCGGATCGTTCCGTCGGCGTTGAGCGACCATTCGGCATCGCGCGCCCCGTAGGGTCGGCTGTGCACCCGGAATGTCCAACCCTCTTCGGAGTCCAAGGGGTGCAACGTCAGTTGGACTTCACGAGAAGCCTTCTCCGGCAAAATGATCGGTTCGTAGAAGAAGACCTCCTGGACCCGTGCCGGTGCTCCTACCGCGGCCAGTGCCATGGACGCGTAGGTTGCCCCCGGAACGACCACCGTGCCGTAGATGACATGGTGGGCCAGCCAGGGTTGCGTCCGCACCGACAACACTGTGCTGTAGACGGTGTCACCTGAGGCCAGATCCTTCGCGCTGTCCAGGATTCCCGACATCCGTGCGCCGTCGACACCCCCGCCGGAGAAGCCGGAGGCCTTCGGCCAGTAGCGGTGGCGCTGGAATGGGTAGGTGGGCAGTTGCAGCTTCGCGGCGGCGGCGTGTTGCCGAGCGGCGAAAGTGGGCCGGTGTCCGCGCACATAGGCCGCGGCCAGCGCTTCGCTCATCTGGCGCTGGGCGTTGGCGCCCTTGCGGAGGGACACGATCGTGCTCGGCGTGGGCGCGGAGTCCGGCCAGATCTGCAGGGCGGCGGCGGTGAGGATCGGTTGCGGGCCGATCTCCATCAATACCGAGCAGCCCAACGCCGCCACCGCGGAGACGCTTTCGGTGAACTGCACCGGCTGGCGGGAGTGTCTGCGCCAGTACTGGGCGTTCAGCGGGGTTTCGGTGGTCAGTACCGCGCCCGTCCTGTTGCAGACCAGCGGCAGGGTGGGCGCCGTGAAAGCGAATTGGCCTGCGAAGGACTCGAACTCGTCGAGGACCGGTTCGAGCAGCTCGGAGTGGAAGGCGTGCGATGTCTCCAGCCACGTGCAGCGGGTGCCGTCCTGGCTGCAGACGGCGACGATCCGCTCGAGGTCCTCTCCGGGACCTGACAACACCGTGTTGCGACCGTTGTAGGCGCCGACCGAGACCAGCGGGAAGTCCTCGGCCGCTGCCACCACATATTCCGGGTCGGCGAATACCGCGACCATGCGGCCGCCCGCCGGCAGGCTGCCGAACAGCCGCCCCCGTTCGGCGATCAGCCGGGCCCCGTCCTCGAGGCTGAACACGCCCGCCACGCAGGCGGCGGCGTACTGCCCGACACTGTGGCCCAGCACCACATCGGGCTCGATGCCCCAGGACTGCCACAACCGGGCCAGGCCCATCTCGACGGCGAAGATCGCCGGTTGGGCAAAAGACGTGTGCCGCAACGTTTCCGCGGCCTCGCGATCATCGGACAGCAGTACCTCGAGCAGCGGACGCGGCAGGATCGGATCGACGGCCTGAGCGCAGCGTCGCACGGTGTCGGCGAAGACCGGTTCGGTGTCGAACAATTCCCGTGCCATACCGGGGTACTGACTGCCCTGGCCGGGGAAGAACCAGGCGGTGTTGGGCGGGTCGGTGCACTCGCCGCGCAGCACGCCCGGTCGTTGCCGATTGGCGACCAGGTCCTCGAGCAGCAGCTGTGCCTCGGGCACCGTGCTGGCCACCAGCGCAGCCCGGTGCTCGAAGTGTGACCGGCCGGCCCCGGCGGCGAAGCATACGTCGGCGATCGCGGCCTCGGGGTTCTCCTCGAACCAGGACAGGTAGCGGTGCGCCAGAGCGATCAGACCCGACGAGGAGCGCGCCGACAGTGGCAGCACGCTCCAGGGTTCGTGGGGGACACCGGTCGGGTCGGTGTTGGCGGGGTCGGTGCTGTCGGGGACGTCAGGTCGCGGCGCCTCCTCGATCAGCACATGGGCGTTGGTGCCGGTGAAGCCGAATGAACTGACACCGGCACGCCGCGGCCGGCCCTCCGGGTGCCAGGGCCGCGGGGCGTCCACGACCTGAACCGGTAGCGAGTCCCAGGGGATGTGCGGGGACGGATGATGGAAGTGCAGGTTCTGCGGAAGCAGTTCATGCTGCAGCGACAAGACGACTTTGATCAGACCGGCGACGCCGGCCGCCGATTCCAGATGCCCGACATTGGTTTTCGCCGTTCCCATCAGCAGCGGCCGATGCGGATCACGTCCCTCGCCGTAGACCGCGGCCGCGGCCTGCACCTCGATCGGGTCGCCCAACGGTGTGCCGGTGCCGTGTGCTTCCAGATAGTCGACATCGGGACCGGTCAGACCGGCGCGGGTCAACGCCGCCCGGATCAGGCGTTGTTGAGCGCCGCCATTCGGCACCGTCAGGCCGCTGGAGGCGCCGTCCTGGTTGACCGCGCTGCTGCGGATGACCGCGCAGATCCGGTCGCCGTCCCGCTGGGCGTCGCTGAGCCGTTTGAGCACCAACACACCGCAGCCCTCGCCCCGCACGTACCCGTCGGCGTCGGCGTCGAAGGTCTTGCACCGTCCATCGGGTGAGAGCATCCGAGCCCGCGAGGCGGCAACCATGGACGCCGGGCTGAGCAGGACGTTGACCCCGCCGGCGAGGGCCATATCGCAATCGCCGGAGCGCAGGGCCTGAGCGGCCTGGTGGACCGCGACCAGCGAGGAACTGCATGCGGTGTCCATCGCCACCGCCGGCCCCTCCAGGCCGAGGGTGAAGGCGACCCGGCCGGCGACGGCGTTGAGCGCATTGCCGGTGATGAAGTACGCCTCCAGGTTCTCTACCGAATCCCCGGACATCAGGTGGGCGTACTCGTTGGCGCCGACTCCCACGAAGACGCCGGTCTGGCTACCGCGCAGCGACGCCGGGGAGTACCCGGCCCGCTCGAGACCTTCCCAGGCGACCTCCAACATCAGACGCTGCTGAGGATCGATCCAGATGGCCTCGCGCGGCGAGATACCGAAGAACTCCGGATCGAACTCGTCGACCCGTTCGAGGTAGCCACCCTCGCGGGTGTAGATCTTGCCCGGGGTCTGCTGGTCGGGGTCGTAGAACTCGTCGACGTCGAAGCGGTCCTCGGGAATCTCCCGTATGGCGTCCACCCCGCCCGACAGCACCTGCCAGTACGCGTCGGGGTCTGGGGCGCCCGGGAAGCGGCAGGCCACCGCGATGATGGCGATCGGTTCGTCGCCCGCCGATGCCGAGGAAACAGCGGGTGTGACGGCGGGGGCGGCCGCTGTCCGCTCGCTGAGGTTGAGCACGTCGCTGAGCAGGTAATCCGCGACGTTGGACAGGCGCGGATGATCCATGGCGAGCGTCGCGGGCAGTTCCCGGCCGATCGATTGCTCAAGTCTGCGGCGAAGTTCGATCGCCATCAGCGAGTCCATCCCGAGGTCGAAGAACCCGGCGTCCTCGCGGATGTCGGCCACGTCGATTCGGGTCACCTCGGCAACGGTCTCGCGAAGGAAGTCCAGCACCAGCTTGCGGCGCTGCTGTGCCGGTGCCGCGGTGAGACGGTCCACCAGCGGCGTGCGCTGCGGCAGGCTCGGGTTCTCGGATGCGGGCGCCACCGCGCGGCCGACGTCGTCGAGCAGTGGGCGGCGACCCGCCTGCAGATAGACCGGAAGGAATCGGGCCCAGTCGATCCGCGCCACCACCGACTCGGGGGTGCCGGATCCGGCCGCCACGATCGCGTCGGACATCGCGGCCAGGGCATCGGCGGCCGACAGGGTGTGCACCCCGCGCCGTTCGAGTTGCGCGCGCACGTCCTGGTCGACCATTCCGTCGGCCTCCCCGGTCGACCAGGGCCCGAAGTTGATGCTGACCGCAGGCACTCCGCGCTCACGCAGTCTCCAGGTCAACCCGTCGAGATAGGCGTTGGCGGCGCAGTAGGCGCTCTGCCCGAAGCTGCCCCATACCGAGGAGATCGAGGAGATGGTCAGGAAGAAGTCCAGGTCCAGGTCCGGGGCGGCCTCCCCGAGATGCCAAGCACCCCAAACCTTTCCGGCGAATACCCGATCCAGCTCAGTCGCGTCCAGCGACGCCAGTGGGGTGGTCGAATTCTCGCCGGCCGCGTGGACCACTCCGGCCAGGGGTGCCACGTCGGTGTGGATGGTCGCCAACAGGCGTGCCGCGTCATGCGGGTCGGCAACGTCGGCGGTGATGACCCGGATGTCGCAGTCGGATCCCGCGCTCAGGGCTGCGATGGCGGCGCGGGTGCTGTCGTCGGGCGCACGGCGACTGGTCAGCACCAGGTGGCGGGCGCCTCGCGCGGCCAGATGCGCGGCGATCTCCAGCCCGATTCCCCCCAGGCCGCCGGTGATGAGATAGCTTGCGCCAGGGCGCAATCGAAGACCGTCCGAGTTCTGCCGGCCGGTCCGGCGGACCAGGCGCGGGACATAGACGCCGCCTGGGCGTAACGCGATCTGATCATCGCCGGGCGAAGGGTCGCCGATATGACGGATGAGTAGCGCCCACTCGCCGGGTTCCCCGACGGACATGTCCGCCAGCCCGCCCCACACCCGCGGGTACTCCAGCGCAGCGGCCCGGCAGAAGCCCCACAGGCTGGTCTGTTCCGGTAGCACGGTGTCGCCGTCGATCACACGTTGCGCGCCCCGGGTGACCACCCAGACCGAGCCCGGCAGATCGGCTGCGGCGGCCGCCCGGAAAAGCCGCTGGGTGCCGCCGAGGACACGGTGCTGCATGCGAAGCAGGGATCGCATCGACCCGTCCGAGCCCGATACCGGTTCGAGGGCGCCGACGTGCAGGATGTGCACGGTGGACGCGTCCTGCGTCACCGCACGCAACTCGGCGACCAGTGCCTTTTCGTCGTCGTCGGATCCCGGCAACCCGATTGCGCGGGCCCGCCTGCCGCCGATGGTGAGCGTATCCGCAACCGGCCCGGCGGCGTCGCCCACGATCAACCACAGCGGATCGGCGCCGTACTCCCCGGCCGAGGCAGGTACTGTCGGTCGCCAGCGGACTTCGTAACGGAGGCCGTCGACGTCGATCTCCGCCGGTCGGCCGGGGCGGACCCGGTGCTCGGCGAACCAGTACTGGCGATGCTCGAATGCGTAGCCCGGTAGGTCCAGAGCACCAGCCGGCCCGGTGACGACGTCGAAGTCGGGCAGGTGGCCCGCGACGTAGAGGCCTGCCAGCGCTTCGGTGATCTGGCGGTGGTCGGCGCGGTTCCGGCGTAGCGATGCGACGACTTTGGGAGCGCTGGCCGGGTCCGGCCAGGCCCTCAGCGCCGTGGGGGCCAGCACCGGTTGCGGGCCGACCTCGAGCAGCATCGTGCAACCGAGTTCGGCCAGCGTCGCAACCCCTCGGGCGAATTGCACGGGCTGCCGTGCGTGCCGGCGCCAGTAGGCGCCATCCAGCGTCGCAGTGCGGCCCAGGGCGGCTCCGGTCCGGTTGCAGATCAGAATTCTTTGCGGCGGGCCGAATTCGATGCTGTCGGCGTAGTGCTCGAATGCGTCTAGCGCCGGATCCAGCAACGCCGAGTGGAAGGCGTGGCTGGTGTCGAGCCAGTCGCACCGGATGCCGTCGGCGCTGAGACGTGCCACCGCCCGTTCCAGGTCGGCGCCCGGCCCGGACAGCACGGTGTTGGCACCGTTGTACGCGGCAACCGAGAGGCTGGGAAACTCGTCGGGCAGTCGCTCGACGCGGTCCGGGTCGGTGAAGATCGCCGCCATCCGGCCGCCGGCGGGCTCGGCGCCGAAGAGGCGCCCGCGCTCGGCGAGGAGCCGGGCACCGTCCTCGAGGCTGAACACCCCCGCCACGCACGCCGCCGCGTACTGACCCACACTGTGGCCCATCACCACGTCGGGCTCGAAACCCCAGGACTGCCAGAGTCGGGCCAGGCCCATCTCGACGGCGAATATCGCAGGTTGGGCGTAGTCGGTCTGCTGCAAGATCGCCGCGGCGTCCGGCCCGCCGTCCACGTCGAAGACGATGTCCAGCAGGGGGCGTTTCAGGATGCCGCTGACCGCCTCGGCGCACCGTCGCATGGTCTCGGCGAACACCGGTTCGGTGTCGAACAACTCGCGCGCCATCCCGATGTACTGGCTGCCCTGCCCGGGGAACAACCACGCGGTCTTGGGAGGGCCCGCACTCTCGCCGCGCACCAGGCCGGCGGATGGCCGGTCGTCGGCCAGCGCGGCAAGCACGTCGCGGGCCGAATCGACCGAGTTCACCACGGCCGCGGCCCGGTGCTCGAAGTGCGCCCGGCCCGCGCCGGCCGTCAGGCACAGGTCGGCCAGCGCAGCCCCCGGGTCATCGGCCAGGAAGTCGAGGTAGTTCCTCGCGGTCTGGGCGAGGGCGGCGGGCGTGCGAGCGGACAGCGGCAGGATCGTGAAGTGACGCGGGTCCGCCGGTTCGGCGGGTTCGGCAACCGGAACCTGCGGAGCCTCCTCGATCACGACGTGGGCGTTCGTTCCGGAGAACCCGAAGGAACTCACACCGGCGACCCGGGGGCGGTCGCCGCGGCGCCACTCGAGAGGTTCCTCCACCACCCGCACCGGGATCCGGTCCCACGGGATATGCGGGGACGGGTTGCGGAAGTTGAGATGCCGGGGCAGTTCGGAATGCTCCAGTGCCAGGACCACCTTGAGCACCCCGGCGACCCCGGCGGCGGCCTCGAGGTGCCCGATATTCGTCTTCGCCGAGCCGATCAGCAGGGGGTGTGCGGGGTCGCGGTCCGCGCCGAGGACGGCCGCCGCGGCCTGTACCTCGATCGGATCGCCGAGCGAGGTTCCGGTCCCGTGCGCTTCCAGATAGTCGACCTCGGCGGCGGTCAGGCCGGCCCGTTCCAGCGCCTCGGAGATCACCCGCTGCTGGGCGATCCCGTTGGGCACCGTCAAACCGCCGGACGCGCCATCCTGGTTGACCGCACTACCGCGGATCACCGCCCGGATCCGGTCACCGTCGCGCACGGCGTCCTCGAGACGTTTGATCGCCAGGACGCCGCAGCCCTCGCCGCGCACATAGCCGTCGGCCGCCGCGTCGAAGGTCTTGCAGCGACCGTCCGGCGCGAGCATCCGCGACTGCGAGAAGGTGATCATGGTGGCCGGGCTGAGCAGGACGTTGGCCCCGCCGGCCAGCGCGAGATCACACTCGCCCAGTTGCAACGCCTGACAGGCGAGGTGAATGGCCACCAACGACGAGCTGCACGCCGTGTCGACGGTGACGGCGGGCCCCTGCAGTCCCAGCCGGTAGCTGATCCGGCCCGCTCCGGCCGCGCCCGACGTGCCGATGGCCAGGTAGGCCTCGATCTCCGGGTAGGTCAGGGTGTCGGAGGCCATGCCCAGGTAGTCGTGGGTGGACAACCCGACGAAGACGCCGGTTCTGGTGTTCGCCAACGCCGTCGGCGCGGTGCCGGAGTGCTCGACCGCCCGCCAGGCGGTCTCCAGAAGCAGTCGGTGCTGCGGATCGATGAACCCCGCTTCGCGAGCGGAGATACCGAAGAAGGGTGCGTCGAAACCGGTGACGTCATCGACGAAGCCGGCCCGGCGGCTGACGACCTTTCCGGGAGTGTTGGGATCGGGGTCGAAGAACTCGTCGACATCCCACCGGTCTGCCGGCACCTCCGAGATCGCCTCCCGGCCGGAGCGCAGCACCTCCCAGTATCCGTCGGCGTCGTCGGCACCGGGCAGTCGCGCCGCATAACCGACGATCGCGAAACGGGGTGGCTGATCCGTCCGCTGTTCGCTCGTCGCCATGTGGACGGACCCCTTGCTTCGCCCGGTGTGATACTCCGCCGGGAATCCCGCAGGCACCACGCGGCTCTCCGAATTGCCCCAGCGGAGGCCGGCTCATCTCCTGCCGGCCAGTATCGCACGGTTGCTGACGGGGGTGTTGCCCAGACCCGTTCCGGTCGGGCGCCTGCGCCGACGGGGTGGACGCCGGGGGGCGACTATCTTGGAGCCCGAGCGCGGCGTCGCGCGCGGGTCGTGGTGGGGCGTGACAGCCGTTCGCAGCCGGGAGGGGAACCTTGCAGATCGGGAAGATCACCGTCGGTACGGTCGACGACTGGTCGCCGAGTGCGGGCGTGCTGATTTCCTGGCACCCGACCCAAGCGGCGAAGGAGAAGGCGCTCGCGGCGCCGGTCAGCCCGGTTCCGGTCAGCTTCATGCAGGCACAGCACATCCGTGGGGTGTATCACCAGGACGCCGCGGGATTGGACTACTCCAGGCAGATCATCGCCACCTGCGAAGTCCCCGGGCAGTGCGATATCTCGGCGATGAACCACGCCATCAACGCCTACCTGCGGCGGCACGACACCTACCGCAGCTGGTTCGAATACGACGGCGACGGAGAAATCGGCCGACGCACCATGGTCGATCCCGAGGACATCGAATTCGAGCCGGTCAATCACGGCGAGATGAGTGCCGAAGACGCACGTAAGCACATGGTGGACATACCGACGCCGATGGAATGGGGCTGCTTTTCCTTCGGCATCGTTCAAAGTGACGATCACTTCGACTTCTACGCCAGCATCGACCATGTTCATGGTGATGCCGCGCTGATCGGCATCACCATGCTCGAGGCCCACGGCATGTACACCTCGCTGACCCTGACCGGGCAGCCGATGGCGCTGCCGGATGCCGGCAGTTTCGACGAGTTCTGCGTACAGGAGCGTGCGGCGAACTCGGCACTGACCGTCGACTCTCCCGAGGTTCAGGCCTGGATCGAGTTTGCTGAGAACAATGGCGGCACCTTGCCGGAGTTCCCGCTGCCGCTGGGGAACGCCCTCGAGCCGACCGCCGCTCAGATGTCCGGAGAGATGATCATGGACGCCGAGCAGACAGGGCGTTTCGAGGCTGCCTGCGCCGCGACCGGAGTGCGTTTCGTCGGCGGTCTGTTCGCCTGCAGCGCCAAGGTCGAACACGAGTTGACCGGGGCCGTCACGTACTACGGGCTCACCCCCCGCGACACCCGGCGGACGTCGGACAACTTCTCCACGCAGGGGTGGTTCACCGGTCTGGTACCGATCACGGTGCCGATCGCCGCGACCTCGTTCGGGGAGGCCGCCTGGGCGGCCCAGGAGTCGTTCGACTCGGGCCAGAAGCTGGCGCGGGTTCCCTACTACCGGGTGCTCGAACTGGCTCCCTGGCTGGAGACGCCGCGCCCCAATTTTCCGGTCGCCAACTTCCTGCACGGCAAGGCGGCCCCCCTCAACGCCATCCTCGCCGCGACCGATTTGGGCTACTCCAACAACATCGGGATCTACTCCGACGGCCGGTTCTCCTACCAGCTGACCATCTATATCTTCCTCTACGACGCCGGAACCGCGATGGCGGTACTCGGGCCGGACAATCCCGTCGCCCGGAAGTCGATCGCCCGGTACATCGAGGCGATGGCGTCGGTATGTCGGCAGGTCGCGGAGTGCGGCGACTGGGGCCGTGGTGTCTAGGTCATGCGGCGACTAGCCGGTCTCGTCGTGCGTTGGCCCGCCGCCGTCATCCTGATCTGGGTGGCGATAGCGGTGTTCCTGCCGCAGTCCGTTCCGACCCTCGACGAGATGGCGCAGAAGAATCCACTGGCCATGCTGCCCGGGAATGCGCCCTCCAGTGTCGCGGCCCGGGAGATGACGAAGGGTTTCGCCGAGACCGGGACCGACGATCTGCTCCTGGTGCTGCTGAGCGACGAACGTGGAGTCGGCGACCACGAGCCCACCTACCGCAGGCTGGTCCAAGCGCTGCGGGACGACTCCGACGTGGTCATGGTGCAGGACTTCGTCGGAACACCGGCGTTGCGGACGTTCTTGACGAGCGAGGACGGCAAGGCCTGGGTGGTGCCGGTCGGATTGTCCGGCGCGCTGGGGACGCCGGAGTCCTTCGCTGCCTTCAACCGGGTGTCCGGTCTCATCGCGCAGAACACCGCGGACAGTGGGCTGGAGGTGCACTTGTCCGGTCCGGCCGCCACCGTGGCCGACCTCACGGTCGCCGGGCAGCGCGACCGCACACCGATCGAGATCGCGATCGCGGTGCTGGTGCTGCTGGTGCTCCTGGTCGTGTACCGCAATCCGGTCACCATGCTGGTCCCGTTGATCGGGATCGGGATGTCGCTGGTGATCGCACAGGCCGCGGTCGCCGGGCTCTCCGACGCGACCGGCCTGGGGGTGTCCAATCAGGCCATCGTTCTGCTGAGCGCGATCATCGCCGGCGCCGGAACGGATTACGCGGTGTTCCTCATCAGCCGCTACCACGACTATGTGCGGCGGGGGGAGACCTCAGACGATGCGGTGCGTTTGGCGCTGCACTCGGTGGGCAAGGTGATCACGGCGTCGGCGGCCACCATCGGATTGACGTTCCTGGCGATCAGCTTTGCCCGGATGGGGGTGTTCTCCACCGTGGGGGTGTCCTCCGCCGTCGGGGTGGGGGTGGCATGGCTGGCGGCGTTGACCTTGCTGCCGGCCATCCTGCTCGTGTTCGGACGTCGCGGCTGGGTTGCACCGCGCCGCGAGATGACCGCGGGGTTGTGGCGGCGCTCCGGAATCCGCATCGTTCGCCGACCACTGGCCTACCTGGCGGGCAGTCTGCTCATCCTGGCACTGCTGGCCGGCAGTGTGGGGACGGCGCGATTCAATTACGACGATCGCAAGGCGGTGGCGCCCTCGAGCCCGAGTTCGGTGGGTTACCGGGCGTTGGAGCGGCACTTCGACCTGAACCAGTTCATCCCCTCCTACGTCCTGATCCGGTCCGACCGCAACCTTCGCACCCCACGGGCGCTGGCCGACATGGAACAGTTGGCCGACCGCATCAGCCAACTCCCCGACATCGGGATGGTCAACGGGATCACCAGACCGCTGGGAACGGTGCCCAGAGAGTTCCGGGCCACGTATCAAGCGGGCCTCGTCGGCGAGCGGCTCAGCGACGGCTCGGCCACGATCTCGGAGAACATGGACGGTCTCAACCGGCTGTCCACGGGGGCCAACTCCCTGGCGACCGGGCTCGTCGACGTGCGGGTGCAGGTCAACGAACTCGCCACGAACATTGCTGGGATGGTCGAGGCCTTCACCGCCTTGAGAGTCGACTACAGCGGCGACACATTGGTGCGCAACGTCGAGATCGCGGCCAAACTGGTCAACGCCGTCAACGAACTCGGCAATTCCCTGGGAGTGAGCTATCAGGCCGGGCGCGACGTACTCGGCTGGGTGGGTCCGGTGCTGACGGCGCTGCACGGCAATGTGGTCTGTGATCTCAACCCGTCCTGCAGCGAGACCCGCGGTCACTTCCAGCGTCTGGTCGACGCCCGCAACGCCGGGACCATCGACAAGATCAACGACCTGGCCGGGCAGCTCGCGTCGCTCCAAGACACCGAATCCCTCGCTGTGACGCTCAAGCGTCTGCGGGATGCTTTCGCCGGCCTGACCGACGTGATGCGCACCATGGGGCTCGATACCCCCGCCGGGGCTCAGAGCACCATCACCGAGTTCCGTCAGCAGGCCGACCGGGCCGCCGACGGTAGTCAGGACGTCGCGGCCGGAGTCGATGAGGTCGTGCGGCAGATCGAGGTCATGCGAACCGGACTGGACCAGGCGGCGGCGTTTCTGCTGTCGATGGAGGAGGACGCCGCCGCGCCGTCGATGGCGGGCTTCAACAGTCCGCCGGAGGTCCTGGAAACCCCCGATTTTCAGGCTGCCTCGAGAACCTTCATCTCGCGCGACGGACACTGGGCGCGCTACCTGGTGTTCACCACGCTCGACCCTTTCAGCTCGGCGGCCATGGACCAGGTGAACACCATCCTCGACACCGCCCGCTCAGCGCAGCCGAACACCAGCCTGGCCGGTGCCACCATCTCGATCGGGGGGTATCCGGCCGCCCTGCGCGACACTCGCGATTACTACCGCGCGGACATCGGATTCATCGTCATCGCCACCGCCGCGGTCGTGCTGCTGACCCTGATGCTGCTGCTTCGGGCCTTCGTCGCACCGCTGTATCTGGTGGGCTCGGTGGTGATCTCGTACTTCGCCGCCCTGGGTATCGGGGTGCTGACCTTCCAGTACGGGTTGGGTCAACCGCTGCACTGGACGGTGCCGCCGCTGGCCTTCGTCGTACTGGTCGCCGTGGGAGCCGACTACAACCTCCTCTTCGCCTCCCGGTTGCGCGACGAGTCTCCGGGCAGCACCCGACTTGGCGTCGTCCGGACGCTGTCGTCGACGGGTGGGGTGATCACCGCCGCCGGGTTGATCTTCGCCGCGTCCATGTGGGGTCTGCTGTTCTCCAGCATTGGTACGGTTGTCCAGGGCGGCTTCGTCATCGGTGCCGGGATTCTGTTGGACACTTTCCTGGTCCGCACGGTGTTGGTGCCCGCCACGGCTACCCTCGTCGGAAAGGCGAACTGGTGGCCGTCACGAGTGCCATCGCAGGGGAGTGCTCAAGCATGAACAAGCTGGTCGCTACGGGGGCGGTGCTGCTGGGTGTGTTCGCCAGCCCGGTGGCGGCGGGAGCCGAGGACCGCTCCTCGCCCTCCGGTGCCGGCGACACCACGACGCAACTCGGCACCCCGGGTCGCGGGTACGCCCTCGGCGGCGCGCACGTTGCGGGCATTCCCTACGAGGAGTACATCCGGCGCACCGGCGCCCAATGGTTCCCGCACCTGGACCGGCAGATCGTCGACTACCCGGCCGGGCAGGTCCAGGGCCACACTCTGGAGCGGCTCTTCCCCGGCATCGGCAAGATCGACGACGAGTTCCCCGGACTGGGTCTGGACGGTCCGAGCGTCGGTGAGTCGGTGGACGAGGGCGCAGGCAATGTCATCCGTGCGGTCGACGAGGGTGGTCCGGGAACGGTGCTGGGGCTCTCCGAGGGAGCCATGGTCCTCAATGCCGTTCAGGCTCGACTGGCCAGTGACCCCAACGCGCCGCCCCCGGATCAGTTGTCCTTCGCGGTGTACGGCGACCCGATCGGCCAGCATGGCTGGGGGGACGGGTTTCTGCGGCGGAACTTCCCGGTGGGCAGCATGGTCCCCTCGCTGGATTTCGTGATTCCCCCGCCGGTGGAGAGCCAGTACGACACCTACTCATTCGTCTCGGCCTACGACAGCATCGCCGACTGGCCGGACCGGCCGGATAACTGGATGTCCCTACTGAACTCGATCGCAGGCCTGGCGACCGGGCATACCGCAGTGGCGTTCACCGATCCGAGCATGGTGCCGGCCCGAAACATCCGCACCACCGTCAACTCCCGGGGCGCCAAGACCACCACGTATCTGATTCCCGAACAGCATCTGCCGCTGGTGCTGCCGTTCAAGTACCTCGGCGTCGACGAGGACACCCTGAACCGCCTGGACGCCATCCTGCAGCCCATGGTCGATGCCGGCTACGCGCGCGCCGACGATCCGGCGACCGCGCCGATCACCGTCGACCCGGTCAACGGCTATGACCCCGCCGAGATCACCGCGCCGGCCACCCAGGCGGCGTTCGGGGACGATGTCGGGACCGACCCGATCTCGCAGATGCTGGCGCTGATCGACAGCAGCTTCTCCTCGCCCGGCCGCTGACGCGGCGGCGGCCAGCAACGGCAGAGTTGCCCGCTAGGCGTCAAGCCGGACGAACCGCCCTTGCCGGTGCTTCTCCACGCATGCGGAACGACGGATCTTGCCGCTGGTGGTCGTCGGGATGGATCCGGGTTCGACCAGCACGATATCGGTGACCTGTAGGCCGTGTGCGCGTGAAATCGCTGCCGTCACATCACTTTTGACCAGCGCCAGCGCGTCGGTGCCGTCATCGTCCTTGAGTTCGACGATCGTCACCAACTGTTCGGTCTGCTCGTCGGAGACCGCGATTGCCGCCACCCGCCCGCGGGTGATCCGCTGCACCGTCGCCTCGATGTCTTCGGAGTAGTGGTTGCGGCCGCGCACGATCAGCATGTCCTTGATCCGGCCGACGATGAAAAGCTCCCCCTCGGACACGAAGCCGCGGTCGCCGGTACGCAGCCAGTCCGTCGCGGGGGCACCCTCCGGCGGGTCGATCAGGGTCGCGCCGAAGGCCGACCCCGTCTGCTCCGGTTTGCGCCAGTAGCCGGCCGACACGTTGTCGCCGTGGGTCCAGATCTCGCCGACGGTGCCGTCCGGACAGGGCCGGCAGGTGTCGGCGTCGACGATCTGCACCACCGGCGACTCGGGTAGGCCGTAGCGCAGCAGGGGCGTCCCGCCGGGACTGCGCACGGCGGTTCCCCGGCTGAGTTGTTCGGCGTCGAACTCGACCACCCCCGGAGCTCGGCCCTCGCTGCCGCTCGCCACGAAGACGGTCGCCTCCGCGAGGCCGTACGAGGGCAGCACCATCTCCGGCCGAAATCCCGAGGGGGCGAAACGCTCGTTGAACCGGACCAGGGTCGACGGGTGTATGCGCTCGGCCCCGTTGATGATCCCGAGGACACCGCTGAGATCCAGACCGTCCAACTCGGCATCCGTGGTGCGGCGGGCGGTGAGGTCGAAGGCGAAGTTCGGCGCCGCCGAGAACGTCTTCTGATGCCTCGACAGGGCGTCCAGCCACCGGGCGGGCCGGGCCAGGAACGCCAGCGGGCTCAACAGGTCGGCACCGCACCCGTCGAGGATGGGACCCGCGATCCCGAGCATCAGCCACATATCGTGATAGAACGGCAGCCAGGACACCAGCGTGGTGCCCGGCGGGAACGCGCCGCCGGAGCCGACCATGTAATCGGACATCAACTGTGCGAAGTTCGCGACCAGATTGCGGTGCGAGATCATCACACCGGCGGGAAGCCGGGTGGAGCCCGAGGTGTACTGCAGATACGCGATATCCGGACCGTCGGGGGTCTGCGGGTCGACCCTTGGCTCGCCGTCGAGATCCAGGGTGTCCACGGCGATCACGGCGATGACAGCGGCACCGTCATCGACGTACTGCGCGGCGATGTCGAAGACACCGGAGGTCGTCAGGACCACCGCCGGCGAGGTGTCGGTCACCACCGCGCCCAGGCGCTCGTCGTGCGAGCCGGGTACCGGCACGGCCAGTGGCACGGCGATGAACCCCGCCTGCATGGCACCGAGGAAGGCCACGATGAATGACAGGCCCTGTGGCGCCACGATGAGTACCCGATCCCCCGGTGAGCCGTGCCTGCTGACTTCGCGCGCCACGTTGAGGGTGCGCCGATACAGTTGCGACCAGGTCAGGCTTTCGGTGACGCCGTGCCAGTCCCGGTCGTAGTCGGTGAACGTGAAGGCGAGGTCATCGGGTGTCAGACCGGCGCGTTCGCGCAGCACGGACAGGATGGAGACGTCAGGCACGATGTCAGGCTACTCAACGCAGGGAGGTGTTTCCGCCGTGGGCAATCCGCCGCCGCAATTGAGTCCCGCCACGCTACGGGAGGCCTTCGGTCAGATCCCGTCCGGGGTGATCGCCATTGCCGCGGAGGTGGCCGGAACCCGGGTCGGCCTTGCGGCCAGCACGTTCGCCCCGGTCTCCCTGGAACCGCCCCTGGTCTCGTTCTGTGTGCAGAACACCTCGGAAACCTGGCCACGGCTGGCGCGGTCACCGGCGCTGGGAATCAGCGTGCTCGCCGAGGGGCACCATGACGCCGCGCGAACCCTGGCCGCCCGGAACGGCGACCGGTTCGCGGGCCTGGAGACGGTGTCCACGGGCACCGGTGCGGTGTTCATCAAGGGGACCTGTGTCTGGCTGGAGACCGTGATCGAGCAGGAGGTGCCCGCCGGCGACCACACGATCGTCGTCCTGCGGGTCAGCGATATCCGCGTGCACGACGGGGTGGCGCCGATCGTGTTCCACCGCAGCGGATTCCGCACCCTGGCCTGAAACGCAGGACACCCGCGCCGAGCGTGAAACGGTTGCGAAAAATCGGGCGGACCTCCGCAAGGGATTCACACTCGGTGGAGCTATTTCCTTCGGAAGAGCTTGTTGCCGAGCCAGACCACCGGGTCGTACTTGCGGTCGGCGACACGCTCCTTCATCGGAATCAGCGCGTTGTCGGTGATCTTGATGTGCTCCGGGCACACCTCGGTGCAGCACTTGGTGATGTTGCAGTACCCGAGACCGAAGTCCTCCTGGGCCATGTCCTTGCGATCCAGGGTGTCCAACGGGTGCATGTCGAGTTCCGCGGTGCGCATCAGGAAGCGCGGGCCTGCGAAGGACTTCTTGTTCTCCTCGTGGTCGCGCACCACATGGCAGACGTTGTTGCACAGGAAGCACTCGATGCACTTGCGGAACTCCTGGGAGCGCTGGATGTCCTCCTGGGCCATCCGGTACTCGCCGGGCTGCAGGTCCTTCGGTGGAGCGAAGGACGGGATCTCGCGCGCCTTCTCGTAGTTGAAAGAGACGTCGGTGACCAGATCGCGGATCACCGGGAAGGTCCGCAACGGGGTGATGGTCACCGTGTCGGCCTCGTCGAAGGTCGACATCCGGGTCATGCACATCAGTCGCGGCCGCCCGTTGATCTCGGCCGAGCACGAGCCGCACTTTCCGGCCTTGCAGTTCCACCGCACCGCGAGGTCGGGGGCCTGCTCGGCCTGCAGCCGATGGATGATGTCGAGGACGACCTCGCCCTCGTTGACGTCGACCTGATAGTCGTGCAGCGCGCCGCCCTCGTCGTCGCCGCGCCACACCCGCATATTCGCCTGGTAGCTCATCTAGCCCCTCCGTCCCGGATGCCGCTCGAGCTCTTCGTCGGTGAAGTACTTGCCCAATTCCTCGATCTCGAACAGCTCGAGCAGGTCCTCCCGCATCCCCGGCTGCTCCTCCCGGGCGACGCTGACCGTCGGCATGACCGGGTCGTCGCCCTCGGATCGACACACCACCAGAGCGCGCCGCCAGTGGGAGTCCATCTGCGGGAAGTCGTCGCGGGTATGGCCACCGCGGCTCTCGGTGCGGGCGAGCCCGGACCGCGCCACGCACTCGCTGACCAACAGCATGTTGCGCATGTCCATGGCCAGGTGCCAGCCGGGGTTGAACTCGCGCCGCCCGTCGGACTCGATGTTGCGGAACCGGACCTTGAATTCCTCGATCTTGTCCAGCGCCTGCTGCATCTCCGCCCCGGTGCGGATGATGCCGACCAGGTCGTTCATCGTCTGCTGCAACTCCGCGTGCAGGGTGTAGGGGTTCTCCGGTTTGGCCCGACCCTGCGGACCGTTGAACGGCGTCAACGCGATCGTCGCCGCTTCCTCGACCGCGGCGTCGGCGACGGTGGGCCTGCTGGACAGTGCGCGAACGTAGTCCGCCGCCCCCAGCCCGGCGCGACGGCCGAACACCAGCAGATCCGACAGCGAGTTGCCGCCGAGACGGTTGGAGCCGTGCATGCCGCCGGAACACTCGCCGGCCGCGAACAGGCCGGCGGTGGCCGCGGCACCGGTGTCCGGGTCGACCTCGATCCCGCCCATCACGTAGTGGCAGGTCGGACCGACCTCCATCTCGTCCTTGGTGATGTCGACCTCGGCCAGTTCGAGGAACTGGTGGTACATCGACGGCAGCCGCCGCTTGATCTCCTCGGGGGTCATCCGCGAGGCGATGTCGAGGTAGACGCCGCCGTGCGGGGTGCCCCGGCCCGCCTTCACCTCGGTGTTGATGGCGCGAGCCACTTCGTCCCGCGGGAGCAGGTCAGGGGTGCGCCGTGCCTTGCCGTCGGCCGCGGCGTCTTGTTGCTCGGCGAGCCACTGGTCGGCCTCTTCCTCGGTCTCGGCGTACTGCCCCTTGAACACCGAGGGGATGTAGTTGAACATGAACCGCTTGCCCTCGGAGTTCTTCAGCACTCCGCCGTCGCCGCGCACACCCTCGGTGACCAGGATTCCCTTCACCGAGAGCGGCCAGACCATCCCGGTCGGATGGAACTGGATGAACTCCATGTTGATCAGGCCCGCGCCGGCCCGCATCGCCAGCGCATGCCCGTCGCCGGTGTACTCCCAGGAGTTCGACGACACCTTGACCGACTTGCCGAGGCCGCCGGTGGCCAGCACCACCGCGGGCGCCTCGAACAGGATGAACTTGCCGGTCTCGCGCCAGTAGCCGAAGGCGCCGGCGATGCGCCGCTCTCCGGTGCTGTCGTCGGTGATCAACTCGGTGATCGCGCACTCGTGGAAGATTTTGATCCGGGCTTCGTAGTCGCCCAGTTCGGCCTTGTCCTCCTGCTGGAGGGAGACGATTTTCTGCTGCAGTGTGCGGATGATCTCCAGACCGGTGCGGTCGCCTACGTGGGCCAGGCGCGGATAGGTGTGCCCGCCGAAGTTGCGCTGGCTGATCCGGCCGTCCTTGGTGCGGTCGAACAGGGCACCGTAGGTCTCCAGCTCCCACACCCGTTCGGGAGCCTCCTGGGCGTGCAGTTCGGCCATCCGCCAGTTGTTCAGGAACTTGCCGCCACGCATGGTGTCGGCGAAGTGCACCTGCCAGCTGTCCTTGGAGTTGGCGTTGCCCATGGCGGCGGCGCAGCCGCCCTCGGCCATCACCGTGTGGGCCTTGCCGAACAGCGACTTGGACACCACCGCGACTCGAAGTCCCCGTTGACGGGCCTCGATCACTGCTCGCAGACCAGAGCCGCCGGCACCGATCACGACGACGTCGTAAGAATGCCGTTCGACCTCAACCATGTTCCCTCACTAAAACTTTCGTGTTGTGCTCAGCCGATGAATCTGAGGTCTGAGATGGTTCCGCTGGCAACCAGCATGATGTAGAAATCGGTCAGCATCAGCGAGCCCAGCGTGATCCAGGCGAACAGCTTGTGGTGGACGTTGAGCCTGCTGATCTCGGTCCACAACCGGTACCGCACCGGATGCTTGGAGAAGTGCTTGAGCCGCCCGCCCATGACGTGCCGGCAGGAGTGGCAGGACAGCGTGTAGATCCACAGCAGGATCACGTTGACCCAGAGGATGACGTTGCCCAGGCCGAAGCCGAATCCCGACGGCGAGTGCATGGCCTGGATGGCATCCCAGGTGTTGATGAGCGAGATGATCGCCGCGATGTAGAAGAAGTAGCGGTGCAGGTTCTGCAGGATCAGGGGGAACCGGGTCTCGCCGGTGTATTTCGCGTGCGGCTCGGCGACGGCGCAGGCCGTCGGGGACTGCCACACCGAACGGTAGTAAGCGCCGCGGTAGTAGTAGCAGGTCAGCCGGAAGAGCAGCAGGAACGGCAAGGACAGCAGCGCGTACGGAAGTAAGGACAGCGGACCCGAAGCGGGGAGGATCTGCGGCCAGAATTCGCTGGCCGCGCCGCATTTGACCGACACGCACGGCGAGTAGAACGGCGTCAGGTAGTGGTACTTCTCGACGAAGAAATGGTCACGCTGGAAGGCCCGCACCGTCGCGTAGATGATGAACGCCGCGAATCCGAGATCGCTGAGGATCGGGGACTTCAGCCAGTTGTCGGTACGGAGTGTCTTCTGCGAGATCTGAGCCCGTCCGGCTGAGAAGACGCCGGTGGCACGCCGATTGGCTGTGGGTGCGCTCATCTGCAGTGATCCCCTTCGATTCAACTGCTCCGAAGATTACTCAGATCACCGCCCCGATCAGAAGCCGGGTCAGCGTCGGTTGTGACCGCCTACACCCTCGTCGTCGATGCCAGCCCAGAACTCCCTGTCATAGGGGGTGTCGGGCACCGCGATCTTCTCCCCGGACCCCACCGGGGCGTGCGGGGAGATCTCGAGTTCACCGGCGTCCATCTCGAGAAGTTCCAGGTCACCGAGGATTCTCTCGGTGTCGATGACGACTCGGCGCATCGCCGGGACATCGCCGTAACGATGCTGTAGGGCCGTCACGGATCGCCGCAGGTTCCCGATCACATGGTGCAATTCGGATAGTTCAGTTGCTTTGGACAACGGTCCTCCTCGGGGCCGAAAGTGTCAGGAATCACACTATGCCCCCGATGTTAACCGCCTCCCGTGGCCCCCGGCTCGACCGGTGCAGGGAAGACGCGGCCCGGGGACGTCGCGCGCACGACGACCGGGTCGCCGGGATGCGGCGCGGGGATCCCGCCCGCCAGGCGCACCGGGATCCGGGTCCCGTCGGCCAATCTGACGCGAACGAGGGAATCGTGGCCGAAAAAGGCGGCGTCCTCGACGGTGCCGGCCGCCGAGTGGCTCATCTCCGACTGGCCGGCCGGGGTCAGAACGAGTTGTTCGGGCCGGAACACCACGGTGGCTGCCCCGACCGGGTCGCCGTCCCCGATGCGCGCCGGTAACTCCCCCAGCGCGCATCGGACACCCGTTGGTGCCGCGGTTGCCGGTAGTTCGACCACCTCGCCGACGAACCGGGCCACCTCGAGGTCGGCAGGTTCGCGATAGACCTCGACGGGCGGGCCGGTCTGCACGATGCGCCCGTCGCGCATGACGGCCACCAGGTCGGCGGTCGACAGCGCCTCGTCCTGGTCGTGCGTCACCAGCACGGCGGTGGTGCCGACAGATCGGAGTAGTTCGCGGACCTCGGTGCGCAAGCGGGTACGCAGACCAGCGTCGAGGGCCGTGAAAGGTTCGTCCAGCAGGATCACCTCGGGCGCGGGCGCCAGTGCCCGAGCCAATGCCACCCGCTGTTGTTGACCGCCCGAGAGCTGTTGGGGGCGAGCCGATGCGAACTCGCGCATGCCGACCATGTCCAACATCGCCTCGATCCGGGCGTCGGATCCGCGCGGCAGGCCGAAACCGACGTTGGCCCGCACGGACAGATGCGGGAAAAGCGCCCCCTCCTGGGGAACGATGCCGACCCGGCGCTTCTCCGGCGGGACGAACACCCGCGTGTTGTCGGGGCCCGCCGTGGCGACCAGTCGGTCACCGAATTGCACCATCCCGCGGGTCGGCCGCAGAAATCCGGCCAGTACGCGCAGCAGGGTGGTTTTGCCCGAACCGCTCGCGCCCAGAACCGCGGCGAGGGCGCCGGACGGCACATCGAGATCGAGGTGGTCGAGCACCGCGTCCGCCCCGTATCCGACCGTCAGGTCGCGAATCGTTATCGCGGTCACCAGACCACCGCGTCCCGGTCTGGGACCGTGGTCACCGATCGGCTCAACAACCACGCCGGGACTGCCGCCAGGGCGATCAGCGTCATGGCGTAGGGGGCTGCCGAACCGTACGCGGCCACTTCCGTGCGGCTCCATAATTCGGTGGCGAGAGTATCCAGCCCCGTCGGTCGCAGCATGAGTGTCGCGGGAAGCTCCTTCATCGCGGTGAGGGTCACGATCAGCCCGCCGGCGGCGATGCCCGGCAGGGTCAGCCGCAGGGTGGTCTCGCTCCAGGCTCGCAGGGGCCCGCGTCCGAGTGTCCGGGCGGTCTGCTCGAAGGCCGGGGAGACGGCTGCGGTGGCGCTGCGGGTCGCGCTGATCGCCTTGGGCAGGAAGAGGATGGCATAGGCGACGGCCAGAACAGCGACGGTCTGGTACGCAGTCGGGAAGACGGTGAGGGTGAGGAAGACCATGGACAGTCCCACCACGACGCCGGGCAACGCGTGGCCGGTGAACGAGGCGGTCTCGATGACGCGGACCGTGGTGGTGCGATAGCGGGCAGCCATGATTCCCACCGGCAACGCCATGACGACGGCGAGGGCCGCCCCTGCCGCGGCCACCACCAGCGAGGTGGCGGCCGCGGTGGCAAGCTCGCTCAACGACAACGGCGTGCGGGTGCCTTCGAGCATGCGCATGACCAGCGATACCAGCGGTAATCCGAGTGCTGTCGCGGTCAGGGCGGCCAGCCAGAGGAAGGCCGCGCCGCTGACCGAGGGGGAAAGCCGCGCCGTGACGGGGGTTCGCTGACTGCCCGCCCCCACTCGCCACCGGCGATGGCGGCCCCGCAGTCGGCGTTCGGCAACGACCAGCATCGCGGCGAGGGCGACGAGGACAAGGGCGAGCACCGTCGCTCCCACCCGATCGAAACTCGCGCGGTAGGAGGTGTAGATCACCCGGGTGAAGGCATCCACCCGGAGCAGGGCAACAGCACCGAAGTCCGAGAGGACGTAGAGGGCCACCAGAAGTGAGCCGCCGGCGGCCGCGGGCCAGGCCTGGGGCAGCGTGCTGCCGGCGAAGGCCGCCACCGGCCCCCGACCCAGGGACCGGGCCACTTCCTCCAACGCCGGGTCGCTTGCTCGCAGGGCAGCGGTCACCGGCAGCAAGACGTAGGGAAATGACACCAGCGTCAGGATCATGGCCGCCGCCCAGAACCCGGACAGTGCGGGAAACTGTGCGATCCAGGCGTAGGCGGCTACATAGGACGGCACGGCCAACGGCAACGCCAGGACCGCGAGCCAGACCGGCTGTGCGGGCAGGTTGGTGCGGGCGACCAGCCAGGCGGTCGGGATGCCGATGAGAAGGCACCCGGTGACCACCACGGCGACAAGGGCGATCGAGGTGCCCACCGTCTCCAGGGTCCTCGGCCGCACGAGGATGTCGACCACCCGCCCCCAACCCGCTTCCCCGGCCCGCACGATGAGGTAGAGCAGCGGAATGATCGCGACAACGGCCGTGCCGGCACCGGCGACGGCCAGCAGTGGGCCGGGCCGGGCGGAGGCAGCGGTCGGCGTCACAACAGCCCGACGTCCTCCAGCATCGCCAGAGTCTCCGGCAGGCTGTCCAGGTCGGCCAGTGTGACGTCGGGCCCTTGCAGTGAGTCCAGTGGCGGAAGTCCCTGGGCCGCGGCGACACCCGGCAACAGCGGGTACTCGTATGTGTTGGCGACGAACCATCGCTGGGTCTCGGGGGACAGCAGCCATTCGACGAACTCCGCTGCCTGCGCGTTGTTGCCCGCAGAGCCGAGAATCCCGACACCGGCCACGTTGATCAGGCTGCCCGGGTCGCCCGGTTTGGTGAAGGAGATCTGGGCGCGCATCTTCCCCGCCCCGACCTCGGCGGCCTTCTCGTACCAGTAGTAATGGTTGATGAGGCCCAGCGTCATCTGCCCGGCGTCCACCGCATCGAGGATCAGACCGTTCTTCTCGTAGGACTGCGCGTCGTTGCGCACCATTCCCTCGAGCCATTGCCGGGTCTCTTCATTACCCAGAGATATCCGCATCGCTGTGACGAAGGCCTGGAACGAGGCGTTGGTGGGTGCGATGGCGACCTTGCCGCGCCAGCGCGGGTCGGTGAGCTCCAGGACGGACTTCGGCACCTCGGCAGCCGGAACCTGCTGGGGGTCGTAGACGATGACGCGGGCACGGCCGGTGACCCCGGACCACGTTCCATCGGTCGCCCGATAGGCGTCGGGAACCGCGGTCGCCGCAGACCCGGGCAATGTCACGAACAGCCCGGCCGCCGCCACCGCGCCGAGGGCGCCGGCATCTTGGGCGAAGAACACCTGAGCCGGACTCGCGGCGCCCTCCTCGACGAGTTGGGCGGCGAGTTCCGCGCTGTCACCGTAACGGGCCTGCACCGTAACGCCGGTTTCCTCGGTGAACCGCTCGAATAGCGGGGCGACCAGTTGCTCGGAGCGCCCGGAGTACACCGTGAGGGTGCGGTCGGCGGAATCGCCCCCGTCGCGCTGGCAGGCCGTGACGAATGCCAGAACGCACGCCAGCGCAACCAGCATGACCGTGGGACGTGACGTCGGCATCGAACTCCTTAGGCTCGCCTAAACTCAGGTTAGCCTAAGATGATTCACGGCTGGCTGCCGTGTCAAATCCGCCGGTGCTTTCCGGGCGGCCCCTCGGTCTTGGTGCCCTATTGGGCGGTAAGAAAACTTTGCCAGCAAATTCCACAACCTGATTAGACAGGTTTGCCAGCAACCCTTACAGTGGCCTCACTCACGGCACGTGGCGTCGTGACAGGGAGGGAGATCGGCGTGGTTCTCAACGTCAGCACAGCAACGGTTGCCGGATCGTCGGCAACGGAAGCCGGCATCACCGCAGAGCTGAGCGGGGCAACCGCGGCGGCTGCGGCCGCGTTGACCGGTGTACTTCCGATGGGGGCCGATCTCGACTCGGCTCAGTTCGCGGCGGCCCTGAATGCCGCCGGTGCCTCCTATGTCGGCACCGCCGTCGAGCAGGCGACCAGTCGCGCAGAGTTCGCCGGCGCGCAGGGCTTGGCCGCGGCGACCTACACCGTCGCCGATGTCATGAACAACACGGCTCTGTCGCTGTAGGCCCGAACATGCCCGACCCCACCTGGCCCTCGTCCCCGCCCGAAGCCAACTATCTCAGGTTGGCCGGGCCGGGCGTCGCGGGCACCGCCACCACCACGGCCTGTGCGGCGGCCTGGCAGGCGCTGGCGGTCAGCGACGAACTTGCGGCGTCGGTCTCGACGCTCAACACCGCCACGACGGCGCTGGATTTCGAGGGTGTCGGCGGAGGGCGTTCCGCGGCGACCGCCGGTGGGCTGAACACCGCCCTGCACTTGCTCGCGGGATGGGCCCAGGAGAAACCGCCGATCGCCGCGACCGCTGTGGCGGCCTACCAGAGCGCGGTGTCCTCGATGATCCCGGCGGCCGTCTCGATGGCCAACCGCGCCGAGCAGGCCGCTGACGTGGCGCTGAACCCCCTGGTCTTCGGCGCGTTGACACCGGCGATCGTCGCTCTGGACACCGTGTATTTCGGCGAGCACTGGCCGCAGAACGCCGCCGCGGGTGCCGCCTACGGGTCAGCCCTCGCGGTTCTGGTGGGGGCACTCGCCGTTCCCCCGCCGCTTTCGCCGCCGGGCGCATCGCCGTTGGCGGCCGCGTCGGCGGCCTCGGCGGCAGTCCAGAGCACCGGTCGGGTCGCTGGGGAGGCGGTGGCGGAGTCGGGGCGGTTGATCGGCGACTCCACCGCGGCGCCGGCGGAGGCGGCGGGTCAGGCCGGCCCGCTCGGGTCGATGACGATGCAGCCGATCCAGGCGGCCGCGGGAGCCCTGCAACCGATGGCGGGCATGTTTCAGGCGCCGCTGCAGGCCTTCCAGGGACTCGCCGGCCTGCCGCAATCGCTGCTGGGCGGGTTCCCCGGCTCGCCCGCCGAGCGCCCCGGGTCGCCGACCGCCATCCTCGGCGCGGCGGGCCTGCCTACCGCGGCAGTCGGAGGCGGCGGTGCGCCGGGCGTGTCCCCCGGTGGGGGTTCGGCCGGGCCCACCGCAGTCGGCGGCGGTGGGTCGGGGGCCGGCCTGACCAGCTTCAGCCGGCCGAACGGCAGTTTCCCAGCGGAGAACGGCGGTCGGCCCGTCGGGCTGAAGGGCGGACTGCTCAGTTCGGCCGATACACGGGGGCTCACCACGTCCGTCGGATCGGCGATGACGCCTGCCCCGGCCGGAATGCTCGGCAGCAGCAAAGATCGTGAAACGAAGGACGACACACCTCAGGCGCGGATCGTGCTGGCCGGTAGCGAGCCTCGGAACAACGAAACGAGCTAATCGCTTATGAACGGGCGGAGAGTTTATCCATGTTTGCCACAGGGTGAAGTGACAGCGGTGCGACCGCGTCGAATACTCGAAATTCCCCCATCCGGGGGTGCCCGCACAAACCACCCCACAACCACAAGGAAGAACCCATGACTCTCGTTGTCACACCGGAGGTGCTCCGCAGCACCCAGCAGGCGGTCGAGGCGGCCCTCGAGCATGCGACGGCTATCGCGAACGGTTACCTCGCCAGCCACGAGGGGCTCGGTGCCGCCGTCTGGGGCGGCCAAGCCCAACTCGCCTCCGTCAACACCGCCGGGCAGATCAATGCGGACCTGCAGCAGACCATCACCGGTGGCACCCGTCTGGCGCAGGGCCTCGGTCAGGCCGCAGCGCTGATGGAAAGCCACGAATCCGATGCCGCGCACAGCCTGACCGGCTTCGCGGCGAACGCCTGATCCCGGAAAAGAGGAACGTCGCTATGTCCGACCACATCACTTACAACCACGGCGGAGTCGCCGACTTCGCCTCCGACGTCGGCGCGCGCTCCGCGCAGCTGATGGAGATCCACGACGATATCCACCAGCGCACCAACGCCATCGCCGACTTCTTTCAGGGCGCGGCGGCCACCGCCTTCCACGCGGCGCAGATCCAGATGCTGCAGGGCCTGCAGGGGCTCATCCACACCATGAACCAGCACGGCCGAACGATCAGCAGCGTCAACGAGAGTGCTCATCAGACCGACGTGATGATGGGCAACCTCTTCTAAGCGGAGATCACGCCCGGTGGGGTGCACCCTCGAGTGCGCCCCACCGGACCAATCGGGGGACGCAATGTTGACGACGAGTCTTGATGGCCTGTGGCTGCTCCAGGCACTTACCGGGATCGAGGAGCTGGCACCGGAGTTGGGCCTGCGCCCGCACCTGCCCAGTGTGGAAACGGCCGCAGCGGCCCTGGGGCACCCGATGGCTGAGGAGCTTCGATCAGCCGGTGTGATCGATGCCGACGGCCGGGTGGATCAGACGGTCCTCGAGTGGCTGACGGTCCTGGCCCGCCGCGAAGTCGGCCTCTTGCTGCACGCCCGCACACCGGCGGCCGGCGCGGCGCCGGAACAGGCCCTGCTCGCCCGCTTCGCGCGGTGGTGGGTCAGCATCGAGCGCTGCGGAAACGTCGTGCGCCTCCACGGGGCCGCGACGGCCACCGGCCGGCAGTCGGCCGACCTCGTGATCCGCGGCCAGATCGAACGGCTCTGCGGGGTGATGGCACCGGCGTCGGTCAGACCGGTGACCCTCGATGTTGCGAACCTGCTGAACTCGGCCCGGGCCGGTGCAAGCCTTCGTGGTTTCCTCGTCGGCCACCGATTCGACGGGGACCAGGTCGACACCCTGGTGTTGGCCGCCGACAGTGAGCGGTCTGCTCAGGCCACTCTGGTGGCAATCGAGTCCGGTGTGAACGGCGGGCCGGCCCGTTCACATATCGGGCCGGGCGCGGTGACGATCATCGACACGCCGCGCGGCAGGCTGCTGGCCGAGCATACCGATCGCGATGGTCGATCGTGGATGGTCGTCGGCCCCGGGTCGACCGCGAACATCGTCGCCGCCTCGCTCAACCTGATGCGTCGGTTACCGGCCGGGGATGACTGGCACGTCCGCAGAAAGGCGGTCTAGATGAACAACTCCCATACGCAGACGGTGAGCCTGGCGCCCGCCTCGCGTCCCGATTGGCAGCCGGCTGAGTCCGTCTCCGGCACTGTGCGCATCTCGGACATGGTTGCCCCGCGCAAGATTCCGCCTGGCTCGGGATGGCGCAGGCTCGTCCACGCCGCATCCGTCGGGCTGATCAATCCCGGTGAGTCGCCCGCCGAACGTCGCCACCGCGAGTTGCGCGACCGTATCCGTCGCCATATCCGCAAGCAGTACGTGATTGCCGTGGTGTCGGGGAAGGGGGGTGTCGGCAAGACCACGATGACCGCGTGCATCGGCGGGATCTTCCGGGAGTGCCGGACGGAGAACGTGGTCGCGATCGACACGGCGCCGGGATTCGGGACCCTGGCCGGGCGTATCGACGAGTCCCCGCCCGGGGACTACGCATCGGTACTTAATGACACCGATGTCCAGGGTTATGCCGATATCCGAGAATATCTGGGGCAGAACGCGATCGGCCTGGACGTCCTTGCCGGAAACCGCACGTCCGACCAACCGCGGCCACTGGCCGCGGCGATGTTCAGCGGCGTCCTTGCGCGACTGCGTCGCACCCACACCGTCATCGTGGTCGACACCTCCGACGATCTCGAGCATCCGGTGATGAAAGCAGTCCTGGACGCCGCGGACAGCCTGGTCTTCGTCTCCGGTCTCACCGCCGACACCGCCCTGCCGGTCACCCGGGCTATCGACCTCCTGCGTTCGATGGGATATCACGAACTTGTCGCACGGAGCACGGTGATCCTCAACGACAGCCGCAACACCTTCGACAAGCAGACCCGGCAGTACCTGATCGAGCGGTTCGGTCAGTCTGGTGCCGCCGTCGAGTTCATGCCGTACGACCCTCACCTGTCCAAGGGCGGCATCATCGACACGAAGGATGAGATCACCACAGCGGCCAGAAGGAGACTTTTCGAGATCACCGCCGCACTTGCCGACGGCTATGTACCCGATGTCGATCGGCCGCGCTGATGGCGACCGTGTCTTTCCCGGCCCGTTGTGCAGTGGCGGTGATCTGCGGCGAGAATCTTGTCTCCCAGGTCTATCCGGCGTCGGTTCCGCTGGAAGTTTTTCTCGACGATGCCGTCGAACTGCTCAACGACGACCTCCGGCGCCGAGGCGCCGATGCCCTGGAACCCGGGTCGGGCTACGAACTTCATCGGGCCAACGGGACAAGGCTGGATGTCCACAAGACCCTTGAGGAGTTGGGTGTCGAGGACGGCACGTCACTGATCCTGGTGCCGGCCGGACCGGGTGATTCCTTCGAACCCCAATTCGAGTCGCTGTCAACAGGGTTGGCTCGCATTGGCAAACAGCTTTTCGCCCCGGTGACAGCGCAGACCGCAATACGGACGGCGCTGCTGATTCTCGGAGTGGTCGTTGCCGCGATCTCCGGGCTCACGGCGTACACGCGGATGCACAGCACCTCCTGGGCGACCTCGGTTGCCGCGCTGATCGCGGCTCTCATCCTGACGGCCGGGGCCTTGGCGGCGCGCGGCGCATCGGTGGGTCGCCGCGAGCTGGCCGAGGGACTGGGATGGCTGTCCGTCCTTCCGGCCGGGGTCGGTCTCGCCGCCGCCACCCCTGGCGCACTCGGCAGCGCGCACCTGTTCATCGCCGCCCTGGCGATCGCCGCACTCACACTGGGGCTGGCCGTCGTGACCCGCCGCCACGAAGCGTTCGCCGCGGCCGTCGTCACTGTCTGCGCTGTGGGTGGACTGGCCGCGGCAACCCGGATGTGGCAGCCCGTCACGGCGCAACGGCTGGGAATGTGCACCCTGATCGCCCTTCTGCTGCTGATCACCGCGGGGCCGACCATAGCGTTGTGGGCAGCGCGAATCCGGCCGCCGCATTTCGGATCTGTCACTGGTCGGGATCTCTTCCACCGCGCCGACGGCATGCCCGTCGACGCCGTGATGCCGGTCAACGAGGAGGTTGAGGATCCCGATCCCGACACCACCCCGCGAGGGGCTGTCATTGCGGATGCGGCGCGCCGGGCGAATGCTGTTCTCCTGGGGATCTGTGCAGGCGCGGCCATGTGCCTGCCGGTCGCGGTCTGGGCGACGTTGATGCCCGGCCGGCCGAGAAGTGCCGCGGCCGCGGTGCTGGCCGGCGTGTTCGTCCTCGTCTTCATCAGCCGGGGCCGTGCCTTCGCCGACCGGCGTCAGGCCGCCGTACTCGTCTGCGGCGCATCGGTATCCGTCTGCAGCGGTGTGGTGCGATACGTCCTCGAGGCTCCGGCGGGTTCCGTCGCACCCCTGTTGTGGGCGAGTGGGGTCCTCGCGGTGTTCGCCGGATCCGGGCTGGCCGCGGCGCTATTGGTACCGGCGACCAGGTTCACCCCGATGGTCAGAATGGTCGCCGAGTGGCTGGAATTGGCCGCGATCGTTGTCGCGCTGCCGCTGGCCGCCTGGATCGGCGGTGTCTTCGGCTGGGTGCGGATGCGATGAGGTCTCTGATCGGTGGCCGGGTCCTACCGGTCGTCATCGTGGTGCTCCTGGCCGCTTTGATGACGGACCTCCCCTACGCAGCGGCTCTCGAGCCGCCCCGTGTCGATCCCGCATCGGTTCCCGGCGATGGTGTCCCGGGACCGGAACAGCCGATGCGGCAGAGCAATGTCTGTGCCACCACCGTCGCCACCGCCGATCCCGACGTGGCCCGCCCGGCTCCCGGTTTTGCGATGCTGAACGTCGCTCAAGCCTGGAAACATTCGACCGGTCATGGGGTGGCTGTCGCGGTCATCGACACCGGCGTCAACCCAGGCCGCCGGCTGCCGGTCGTCCCTGGTGGCGATTACATCATGGGCGGCGACGGACTGAGCGACTGCGACGCCCACGGGACGATCGTGGCCGCTCTGATCGGCGCCGCGCCTCGGGGCGCGCCGATGCCGGCGCCCATGCCGCCCACACCGGCCTTTCCTCCGCCGGGCGGTGGGCCAGCGGTCACCGGCGCCGTAGACACGGCTGACACATCGACCGCTCCGGACGGTGTCGCCGGGGTCGCGCCGCACGCGACGGTGATTTCCATCCGGCAGTCCTCGCGGGCCTACGAACTTCAGAACCCGGGGCCGGGGGACGTCGATGCCCGCAGAAAGGCGGGGACGCTGGCAACCCTGGCCAGGGCGATCGTCCATGCGGCGAATCAGGGGGCGAAGGTGATCAATGTCAGTGTCAGCTCCTGTGTTTCGGCCGCCGACCCGCTCGATCAGCGTTCCATCGGGGCCGCGGTCTGGTACGCGGCCACGGTGAAGGACGCTGTCATCGTCGCTGCGGCGGGAAACGCGGGGGAGGACGGCTGTGCGCAGAACCCGCCGTTGAATCCGCTCGACGCCGAGGACCCCCGCGACTGGGGTCGCATCAAGACCGTGTCGTCCCCCTCCTGGTTCTCCGATTACGTGCTCTCGGTGGGTGCTGTCGACGCCGACGGAGCACCCCTGCCGAAAAGCCTTGCCGGGCCGTGGCTGGGTGTTGCGGCGCCCGGAGTGGGCATCATCGGGCTCTCGCCCCAGACTGGGTCCCCGGTCAATGCCTTCCCGCCGATGCGGGCCGGTGAGCCCGCAGTCCCGTTCTGGGGAACCAGCTTTGCTGCGGCCTATGTCAGCGGGGTCGCCGCCTTGGTCCGCGGCAAGTTCCCGGGTCTAACGGCCCACCAGGTCATCAACCGGATACTTCGGACCGCGCACAACCCCGCCCGTGGCGTCGACAATCAGGTCGGTTTCGGTGTGGTCGACCCAGTGGCCGCGCTGACCTTCGACATCCTGGCGGGCGATCGCCGGGCACCGCAGGCCCACACCAGGGTCATCACCCCGCCGACTCCCGCGCCGCCGCCGGACCGGCGGGCCCGAACCGTCGCCGTCACCTTTGCCGGTGTCGTGGTGATAGGTGCCGTATCCTTCGCCCTCCTCGCGCGGAGAGCGGGATGAGGGATGTCGTTCGGCTCGTGGTGATCGCCGTCATCCTGGCCGGAGTCGTGTTCGGGGGCTCTCTGGGTGGGGTCTCCGGTGCGGCAGCAGGCTTCGTGCTCGGCGTGGTGCTTCTGGTTGTGCCGTGGCGCGGCCAGCCGTTGCGGGTGTGGGTGTGGCTGTTCCTGCGCCGGAACCGGCCGCTGACGCTGCGGGAGCCCGCCACGGTCGCCAGCGATCGTTCCGGCGCCGTGCGATTTCAGGACGGTGTTGCCGTCGCTGCCATCCAACTTCTGGGCAAGCGCCATCAGCCGACGGTGTTCAGCGGATCGACCTCGGCCAGAACCGCCAACGCCGTCGATGCCGTTGCTCTCGCATCGTTGATTCGCAGGAGCATCGGTCTACGGTGGGAATCGTTCAGCATCATCTGCGCCGGAGTGCGACGCCGGAACTCCGGCGACTACCCGCAGGTCTACGACACGCTCATCGGGACCAATCCCTATGCGGGCCGTCGCGAGTCGTGGATGGTGCTGAGAACGCGCGCGCTGTCCAACGGTGATGAAATGCATTGGCGACCCACCCTCGGTACGGCGGTGGTCGCGGCAACGCAGCGCATCGCAGTAGCTCTGCGGTGCAGTGGAATCCGCGCGAGAGTTGCCACTGCAGCCGACCTGGTCGAGCTGGAACGCCGCCTCGGTGCCGATGTGCTCGAGCCGCGCAACCGTCACTGGCACAGCCTGCGCGAACAGTCCGGTTGGCATACGACCTACGCCTATCGGGCGGCCGACATCACCAGCGAAGCGCTTGCCCAGCCGTGGTCACTACGGGCCGACGGCATCATCCAGAATCTCACGGTCTTCTCCGATGGTTCCGCGTCGGCCACCGTCTCGGTCCGCACCGCACAACCGCCCACCGCGTCACCGGGGATGATGTTGCGAACACTTCCTGGCGAACAACATCATGCCGCCGCCGCCAATCTCGCCGGCCCGCGTCTGGAGATCAGGGGTCTGCAAAGGGGTCCGCTACCGGCTGCTCTGATCCTGCCGGTCGGGGCGTCGGGCGTCCTGCTCGGGAAACTCGCCGGGGGCGATCGCCTGCTGCTACCCCTCGGCGACCCCGCTGAGCCGGTCCGCGTGAGCATTGCCGCCGATGACACCGTCGCCAAGCGGATCATCATCCGGGCGGCCGCCGCCGGGGAGCGGGTCACCGTCCATACCACCGACGTGGGGAGGTGGGCGAGTGTCCGGATGCCCTCGGTCGCCGTGATCGAACACCCGCGACCCGTGGCGGGCACGACGGTCAGCGTGATGGACGGTACGGTCGCATCCGCGCCCAGAGCCGCCACCGTGATCTCCGTCCGTCCCGCGGGTTCAGCACCGGAACCGGCGGCGGATATCGTCATCGTGCAGTCCGGCCCCGCCCACCTCGAGGTCTTCGCCGGCGGCGAGTGGAACGACGTCGAGATGGAGCTTTTCCGGGCTGAAAACCGCTATGCACCAGAAGAATTGGTCGACAAAGCCCTCTTCGCGACGACAGATTCAGGGGACTGAGGAGTGTTGGGCGGATCTGGGACCGTCGCGGCGCGCCGCCGTTTCGACCAGGCTATGGCGGTGCTCGATTCCGAACCCGAACTGGCGCGCAGTTTGTTCGGCGAAGCGACCGAGATCGATCCGCCGATGGCAGACGCCTGGCTGGGAAGGATCGCCGCGGGTGACGGTGATCTGGCGACGTTGGAGAATCTCTACGCGCATGGCGCCCGGCTACATCGTGAAGTGAACCGACTGGGAGTCACTCTGTCGGCAGCGATGAAAGCCGGTCCCCATCTGTCCATCACGGTGACCGAGGCTGCTCACGCCGGTATTGCCCTGGCCAGTGCGCTGGTTGACGCCGGACAGTTCGAGAAGGCCGAGGCGTTGCTGGATGACGAGAGTCTCCTGGACGGCTGGGAGATCCACCAGTGGCGACAGTATGTCCGTGCGCACCTGATGGCCGCGGCCCAGCGTTGGACCGATGTCATCGCGGAGGCCGCGCGCATCCTGCCGGGGCGTGCGGTGCTCATGTCGGCGGTCAGCGCCGGGATCAACGCCCTGGCTGCTCACGCCGCGGCCCACCTGGGTCAGCCGAGGGTCGCCCTGGACTGGGCCGACCGGGTGTGTCTGCAATCGGCAGCAGCCGAGTCCGCGCCGGCCTCGACGGTCCTCGCGGTGATCGACGCTTTCGAGTTCCCCCTCATCGCCGCCGATCTCGCGTATCTGAGGGGGATGGCACACCGACAACTCGGAGAGTTGGACGCCGCCGAGATCTGGCTTTCCAGGGCAACTGTCAACGGGGTGCTCATCGAGTCGGCGAAGGATGCTCTGGCGGATCGTCACCTGCTACTCGCCGTCACCGACGAACCGACCATCAACAGCCGAACGGACCGGTGGGATGCGACGACGGCTCGCTCACAGGAGGACAGGGCCGAGGAATCCGGAAGGGAGCGTCGCGCCGAATTGTTGGCGCAGGGTCGAGCCCTGCTCGACAACCAGGTCGGCCTTGCGGAGGTGAAGCGCGCCGTGGCCGAGATCGAGGATCAACTCGAGGTGCGGGCGTTGCGCCTGGCGCACGGGTTGCCGGTGGCTAACCAGACCAACCATATGTTGCTTGTCGGACCTCCGGGGACGGGAAAGACGACTACCGCTCAAGCGCTCGGCAAGATCTTCGCCGGGTTGGGCATCGTCCGGAACCCTGAGATCGTCGAGGTGAAGCGGACGGATTTCTGCGGCGAGTACATAGGAGCGTCCGGGCCGAAAACCAATGAGCTGATCCAACGTTCGCTGGGACGCATCCTGTTTTTCGACGAGTTCTACTCCCTCGTCGAGCGCCACCACGACGGGCGGCCCGACATGATCGGGATGGAATCGGTGAATCAGTTGCTGATGGCACTCGAGATCCACCGGTTCGACTTCTGTTTCATCGGAGCGGGTTACGAACGCGAGATCGACGAGTTCCTCAAGGTCAATCCGGGCCTGGCCGGACGATTCAACCGCACCCTGCGGTTCGGGTCCTACAGTCCGGATGATCTCGTCGAGATCGCCGTTCGCTACGGCGCTCCGCGCGCCACCGTGCTGGAGCCTTCGGCCGGTGACGCCTTGAAGGCGGCATGTCGAAGGCTCCGCGGGCACGTGACCTCGGACGGTACGCATGGTATCGACCTGCTACAGAACGGGCGCTTCGCCCGAAATGTCGTCGAACGCGCTGAACGGCTGAGGGATTCACGGGTGGCTGCCCAAAACCGCATCGACCGCGACTCGGTCACAGTCGCCGACCTCGAGACGTTGCGAACCCAGGACGTTGTCGCGGCGGTGACCGCGGCGTGTGGGGAGAAGCACGTGCCGATCGACTGGTGAGCCGTCCGGTCAGCTTGTTCGAACGCGGCTGAAACGCTCCAATTGGGTGGGCGGCCCGTCAAGTGGGGTCGGTGGCAGCACGAGGCTGATGCCGTCGATCACCCGGACGACGTTGTGGGTCTGGCGATCGAAGTTCAGCGTCCCGTGCTGGAAGTTCTGCACGATCCACTCCGGCTCGGCGATCTCTGCGCTGGTGGGCATGCCGAGCGCGCCGCGCTCGTAGCCGAGCGAGGCCCATGCCTCGTAGATGGCTCCGGTGAGAGGCTGGGCGCCGGTGTCCGGGGACCAGTACATCGCACCGCGCTCGAAGGTCGCGTATCGGGCGGATCCGGTGCCCGCGGCCTCCGGGGAGGTCGGCAGTCCCAGGGGGCTGGCAAGTCCGCCCTCGGATCTCCAGCGCGCCAGGATCGCACCGCCCTCAAGGGTGTCCATGACATCGGGTGGTCCGTTGAAAGCAGCTGCCAACCGACGGATCTCGCCGAGGACGGCGTAGCCGGCGTCGCCGGGGCATTCGGTGTTGCCGACGTCTCGGTGCGCGAAGATCTCCGGCAGCGTCACCGTGTTTCCCCCGGGCACCAGGGTGTGTTGTCCGCCGGCGGACTTCAGTTTCACCATGCCCATCGGGTCGACCTTGTCCAGGCTCAACCGCCAGCCGAGCAGGCGTCCGACCGTGCGCACCATGACCTCGGGCGGGGCGACCTCCTCGAAGTCTCCGATCAGCGACACCCCCCAGACATCCCGGTTGAAACCCCCGGTATGCGAACCGAGTACGTCCTTGGTGATACCACCGGCGCGGCCCTCGAAGACCTGCCCGTACTTGTCGACGAGGGCGTTGTAGGCGATGTCGCACCACCCGAGGGTCATGGTGTGGTAGGCGTAGATCGACCTGATGATCGCCGCGGAGTCCTCGGGGGCGTAGTCGTTGCCGGTGGCCGTGTGGTGCAGCACGGCGGCGCGAACACCCTCGCCGTACGATGGCCCGCCGCAGCGCATTCCGGTTCCGGCGCCCCACTGGGCCCGGCTGATGACGTTGGGTGGCTGCCCGGGCCCGAGAGTCGCCGTCGGGGGTGTCCACTGGGTGTCGATCGGGGCTTGCGGCGGGCTGATGAGAATCGCCGACATCGTCTGACTCAACGGTTCCTCGGCGTTCGCCGGGACATATCCCAGTTCGCGTCCGGCTTCCAGGCCGCTCTGCGCGGGTTCGATGGTCAACGGCGCGTCCGTCGGCCGGGTGACGGCGATCTGCACGGCGGTGGTGTCGCCCACATAGACGGGGTCGGTCCCGTGGGTTCCGTTGCCCTCGACATCCTCCGAGCCGAGTTCGAACCGCTCCGCCTGGTACCACGGGCCCCACGACCCGTCGGCCCGCTTGGCGCGAACCCGCGCCGAGGTGCCGGTCAGATCGCTTCCGGTGAGTGCCACCATCGAGAAGGGGGTCGCCTGGCTGATCTCACGAACTGTCTCCCCGCCGCCGATGCCGGCGAGCGGTTGCTGGGCCAGGACGGTCTCGTCGGCAAGGCCGTGACTGTCATCTTGATCCGGCAGGCCGCCGACCGCCCACGGCATGACGACGACGGACGCCGCGATTGCGGTGAACAGGATCGCCGGTGCGGGACGACGGGACGACACAGGGCGATGTTACGTATGGGCCGGCTGTTGCCAGCGTTGCGACACGGACTAGTGATGACTATGTGACTAGTGGGAACTGCAACGGCACCGCAGGGGCTTCCACCGGCCATCTGACCGGTCCCACCCTGCGGTGCCGTTTCGATGCAGGTCCCTGCCGGATCAGCCGATCTCGGTCGCCAGATCCCCGGCAGCCTCGACCGCCGGCGCCGCGGCCACCGCCGGTGCGGCGGCAGCGGCCCCAGCGTTCTGCATTGCCTGGGTGATACCCGGCATGACGACGCCCTTGAGGAGGTCGATGGCCTGACCCACCCCGAGCTGGTTGGCGGCGCTGCTCAGATCGCCGATGATCCCGCCCGAACTCGACGCTGCCGGTGCTGCAGGCAGTCCAATGGTCGGGTCACCCAGGATCGGGTAGGTGCCGGCAACGGGTCCCAGCGGAGCGCCGATCGGGGTCTCGGTGAGCCCGATCCCGGTCGGCGCGGTCAGCGCGGGGTCCAGGCCGACCTGGGGTGCGGTGAGGCCGGGGGCCGTGAGCCCGGGGTTGGTCAGTGCGGGGTCGGTCAGCGACGGCAACGCACCGCTCGCGCCCGGTGTGGTCAGGCCCGGGGTCAAGCTGGGTGTGGTCAGGCCGGGTGCGGTGAGGCTGGGTGTGGTCAAACTGGGTGTGGTCAAACTGGGTGTGGTCAAGCTGGGTGTGGTCAAGCTGGGTGTGGTCAGGCCCGGCGCGGTCAAGCTGGGTGTGGTCAGGCCGGGCGCGGTCAAGCTGGGTGTGGTCAGGCCGGGCGCGGTGAGGCTGGGTGTGGTCAGGCCGGGCGCGGTGAGGCTGGGTGTGGTCAAGCTAGGAGTGGTCAGGCCCGGCGAGGTCAACGGGCCGGTCTGCACCGGCTGGGCGCCCGCGGGGCTCAG
>SXGS01146397.1_pt1 | contig 58643 bp, 47 predicted proteins | sample 3174681 | NCBI WGS metagenome assembly SXGS01 (sample SAMN11356861, study PRJNA531348) | freshwater metagenome | isolation source: freshwater sample F1-80 | place: China: Fuxian Lake, Yuxi | collected 2017-12-25
GGAACCGTCCGGATCGCTACGAACCACGAGCGCGAAAACGACGACCCAAAGCGTACGGCCTTTTGACAGAACCGCGCCCGGTCGCCCGAAAACGTTGCGGCAAAAAGTGTAACGGTTAACTACGTGCCATTCGGCTCTGACTGTTTCCTGCGTGCCAACGCCAGCGCGCCGTGCACGACGACTTCCTCGCCGAGCGCGGCCGGCACGATGTCGTAGCAATCGGCGAAGGGGCCAAACACACGTGCGGCGACCAGATGGCGCAGCGGCTCAAACAATATCTCTTCACCCATTAGCGACACGCCTCCGCCGATTATAAAGCGACGCGGGCACAGCAAACTAATTGCATGGCAGATGCACTCGGCGAGCCGGTCTATCGCGATGCCGATAACAACGCGCGCGTGTTCATCGTTGCGTTCGGCTTGCCTTGCGATTTGGGCTGCTGAAGGAGAAGGTCGGAGTCCCGTGCGTTGGGCGTACATCTCTTGAATTCCCCAGCCAGATGCGAAATTCTCAAGCGGCAGCCGTGCCAAGTCTGACCCGTGTACGCGCAAATGCCCGATCTCCGCCGCCCCACGACCGCATCCTCTGTAGATTTCGCCGTTGATGATCAAACCGCCGCCGATGCCGGAGCCGATCGTGATGTAGAAGATGGGAGTCAGCCCCTTGCCGGCGCCGAAGAGTGCCTCGGCCAAGCCGGCGACGTCGGCGTCGTTGCCGAGAACAGCGGGGAGACCGACGAGTTCGCCGATCCAGTCGGCAAGCGGGAATCCGTCCCAACCCTGGATTTGATGCGACTTGATGACGGTGCGTGTGGCATCATCGACCGGCCCGCCGAAGCCGATGCCGACGCCCTGCAAATCCTCCCGTCTTCGTTTAGCGCTCGCAAGCAACTCCGGACTCGCTTGCGTGATCTGCCGGCGAATCCCGTCCGCGCCGTCGGCGGTAACGACGGTCCCGCGCCAGAGCGCGGCGACGGTGCCATTGCCGTCGCCAATGCCGAGCTGCAGTTTGGTGCCGCCGATTTCGATGCCGAGATACATGTGGTGATCTTACACATCCAGTGAGAGCCGGAGTGCCGAATATTCAATTGCCAGCCAGCTCACGATCGTGTAGACTCTCATCCATACCTTCAGGGGGGGATCTCGCCATGCTCCAAATCGAATCCGGCTCCGCCAAGAAAAACTGCCAGGGCCTGACGCGCCGCACCGCCCTCAAAGCGGGCTTCTGCGGTCTGCTCGGCCTTTCCCTAAGCGACATGCTCAAGCTGCGCGCACGGGCGACGGATGGGTCGCGCAACAAATCGGTCATACTCATGTGGCTCGACGGCGGGCCCAGCCACATGGAAACATACGATCCGAAGCCCGAAGCACCGACCGAATATCGCGGGCCGTACGGCGTCATCAACACCAACGTGCCCGGCATCCGTATCGCCGACATTTTGCCTCGCCATGCCCGCCATGCCGACAAGATGGTCTTCCTGCGTTCGATGCACCACGATAACGGCGACCACTTCGCCGGCGCCCACTGGATGCTTACGGGGCGATTCGGCTCCAACGCAAACAACTTGCCGCAAATGTACCCATCGTTCGGCTCCTACATCGCACGCTGCGTCGGGCCGAACATGCCGGGGTTGCCTGCGTATGTCGGGCTGCCGTCGGCTCAGAGCGTTTACCTATTCCCCGGCTACATGGGCTCGGCATATCTCGGCGCTCAGTACAATCCGTTCGATGTCGATCAGCAGAATCGCTACCTCGCTGCCAACGGCTCCGGCAGCAGTATCGGCTCGCCACGCCGTTTATTTAGCGCGCTTAGCGGCACGCAACCTGGAACGATGGACCAACGCATGAGCTTGATGCGCTCGCTCGACACGATGCGGCGCGATCTCGATCGCTCCGGCACAATGGACGCGATGGACCGCTATCAGCAGCAAGCCGTCGAACTCATCACAAGCCCGCGTGCCCGCGACGCCTTCGACATCGACCGCGAAGATCCCCGCCTTTCCGACCGCTATGGCCTCGGACCGTGGGGCCGTTACACGTTGATGGCGCGCCGGCTCGTCGAGGCGGGAGTCACTTTCGTCACCGTTGATATGCCGCACTGGGACGATCACTCCAACATCAAGGACGGCCACGGCTACAAACTGCCGCACGTCGATCGTGCGGTCGGCGCATTATTAGAGGACCTCGAAGGGCGCGGCATGCTCAACGACGTGTTGCTGATCGTCATGGGCGAGTTCGGCCGCACGCCGCGCATCAACACGGGGCAGCCAGGCATCCCGATTCCAGGCCGCGACCATTGGGGCAACGCGTTCTCGGTGATGCTGGCGGGCGGCGGTCTGCGCACGGGGCAGGTCATCGGCGCGACCAACGCACGCGGCGAGCATCCCGTCAGCCGGGCGTTGCGGCCGCACGATCTGTTGCACACGGTCTACCGTTGGCTCGGCATCGACGTGACGCAGACGTTCCGCGATCACTCCGGTCGGCCGCACGCAATCCTCGATCAAGGGGCGCCGATTAACGAGGTTCTTTGACCCATATTGGAGATCACTAACCAGGGTAGGAGTGAATCGATGGTAGCAGTCCGCCCTGAAGTCCGGTTCTTCATTCCGTGCTGGAAGGAACCGACGCTTTCGGGAAACGGTCCCAGCGCTCATGAAATCCTCTACGCAATCCGTTCGGCAGTTGGACATCGCTACCCACTTTGGCAACGCCCCTTCTTTATCCTCGCATTGATTTCTAACACACACGGCGCGTGTCAGTTTCATATCGAATTGCGACTTGAGGAACTGGGTCAAGAATCCGTCATACAGAAGACTGCGCTGTTGACCATCCATTTGGGCAATGACCCCTTGCGTGTCCAACCAGTTTCGATCATGATGAAAGCAGCAGAACTTCCCAGGCCAGGCGTTTACCAGCTATGCTTCGTTTGGGAGGGCGCGACGTTGGCGAGTTCGACGATTCATGCAAGGTGACCTAATGAACAACGATGACCGCAACGACGAACCCTTCGACGCTGTGTGCTCGCCATTGATTCGGATCGAGGCTACCCTGCATTCCGTGTGCGGGCCTGTGCCAGCGAATGGCACGAGTCACGGCCAATCCGAACCGTGTGACGTTGCGCAGCTAGCAAACATCCCGGCGCCGCTCAACCCCACTGATGACCGAGAATAGGGACGGCTCGTCAGATGCTCGTCCACTTCCACGGCACCAGCGCCGGCACCTCGCTACGATATTTTTCGTACTCCGTGCCAAATTCACGCACCAGATCGCGCTCCTCCAGCCGAATCGCAATCAGAATGTAGAGTGTCATTCCGACGTTCATCAGAAATAGCTCCGGCGGCATGATCGGTTGCGCCCAGATCGCGATCAAGACCGCCAGCATCAACGGATGTCGCACGAAGCGATACGGCCCATTCGTTCGTAACGGTTCACGATTCGACGAGACGCCCAGACCGAAGAACGTTACCGGAACGAAGAAGACGACGAAGCCGCCAGCGCCGGCAATGGCGAGAATACTGATCGATTCGATCCAGATTGGTCCATTCCATAGCGGGTTGCCCGGCAAGGGCTGCCAGCCGACCGTCAGCGCTGCAAGCGCGATGCCGGACGCCGCGACGTAGAGCGGGCGCTCAATCGTCGCCGGAAGCCAGCGTTGGCACCAGGTCTTAAACCATTGGCGGGCCATGCCGCTATGTTGTAGCGCAAACTGCGCCAGCAAACCGGCATTGCTGAGCCAGGGCAATGCGCCGTCCGCCGGTTCACCGCGCGGCAACATGCCGGTCCCGGTTCCGACGATATACCCGTAGAAAATCAGCACGCTGACGACGCCGAGGGCCAAAGCGATCAAGCCCAGCACGCTTGTCAGCATGGGTGTTTTCCTTCGCGCGGTCGTTGCGTAAGATGTTTTTGCGTGGCAGGCGATTCCATTCGTGTAATCTTATTCAACCACACGATTGGAATCGTGTGCCACGCAATACAGAAAGGCACTCGCATGGCCACCAAGGGTGAAATGTTCGCAGGCTTGACGGTCGCGCTCGTCACGCCGTTCAAGAATCAGCAGATCGATTTCGACGCCCTCAAGAAGCTCGTCGATTGGCACGTTTCAGAAGGGACCGATTGCCTCGCCCCGTGCGGCACCACCGGCGAATCGCCGACGCTCGATCACGATGAGCACGAAAAAGTCGTCGCAGCCGTCTGTGAGCACGCGCGCGGCCGGATCAAGGTGATGGCAGGAACGGGCTCGAACAGCACGCGTGAAGCGATCCGCTTGACGAAGGCCGCGAAGAAGGCCGGCGCCGACGGCGCGCTGATGGTCGGCCCGTACTACAACAAGCCGACGCAGGACGGCTACTTCAAGCACTTCGCCGCCGTCGCCGACGCCTGCGATTTGCCGATCGTGCTCTACAACATCCCCGGCCGCACCGGCTCGAACATGCTGCCCGAGACGATCGCCAAGCTCGCGAAGCTGCCGCCCGTTGTCGCGGTGAAAGAAGCGACCGGCTCAATGGATCAGGCGTCGTCGATAGCGGCGCTGTGCGACATCACGCTCCTCTCCGGCGACGACAGCCTGACGTTGCCGCTGATGAGCATCGGCGGCCGCGGCGTCGTTTCGGTGGTCGGCAACATCGTGCCGCGCGACATGAAGGCGATGCTGACCGCCTGGGAAGCAGGCAAGCTCGCCGACGCCATCAAGTGGCACTACAAGCTCTTCTCTCTATGCCGCGACATGCTCGGCATCGCCACGAATCCGATCCCGATCAAGACCGCGATGAAGATGCTCGGCCGCGACACGGGCGAATTGCGCCTGCCGATGTGCCCGATGGAAGCGGCTTTGGATGCGAAGCTGAAGCAAACGTTGACGGCGTATGGGTTGCTGTGAGTCAGTATGGGGAAGAACACAGAATCCATCAGGCGTCCAACGCTCTGTTGAAGGTCTTCAGTGAGAGAAGGAGATGCTGTGGATCGTCCTCCAACGCGATGAAGCCATATTTGCGGTAGAAGGCAGCGGCCTCATCGTCAATCGCCCAGACGTCGACGCCAAAGATGCCAATTCTCTCCGAGGATTCGTGCGCCAATTTGAGCGCGTGCAACAAGAGAGTTTCGCCCAAGCGTCGACCGCGACAGTTGGTGTCCACAGCAAGTCGACCGAGGTGAATGGTGGGAATCGGATAATTCGGCAGCTTTTTACGCAACGGTTGGGGCAAGACCGACGCATCCAGCGAACCCGTCGCCAGCGTGTAATAGCCAGCGACTATTGTCGATCCGGCTTCGGTTGCGACATACGTTCGCGCCAACCGGCGTTTCTCGTACTGGCTGACGTGAGCGAGCAAGAACAAGTCGAGTGGCGCCTTGCCGCACGAGAATCCGGCCCGCTCATGGGCTTTGCTCAATGGTGAGATGATCCACTCAGCCATAGTTCTTCTTGAATCGCTTGGCCGCTCGGCGCAGAGCCGCGTTCGGCTTCGGCGGGTTTTCGATCATGTCGAGCACCTTCAGCGCATCGCGCTCGGAAAGCTTTATCGGCATCTCGTCTTCAGGGAATTGCAGCTCGTCCTCCGGAATCACGCGCGCTTTGCGAATGCGGTATTCCGTGGCGCTGACGGCTTCGACAATCACGGTGGCGTTGGCGAAACCCGGCAAGGTGATCCGGCCTTTGCTGTCGGCGGTGCGAATGGCGGTTGTCATGGTTGGCTCCTCTCTTTTTCCATAGTAGCCGAAGTGGGAATCGGATCAAGTGGGAAAACAGCTCGCCGCTCATTTGGCCAGAAGAAATTCGCTCAACATCTCCACATTCCGACTGAACACCTCGCTGCCAATGTACTCGCGTCCGGCTTTGAATGGCGGCTGCCCCACCATCGGACTGCCATCGTGCGTGCTGATCCAACGGCTTTCGGCGTCGAGACTGCGGATAAACTCACGCACTTTCGGCTCCAGCGATTTGGCCGACGGCGGTGGCGGAATCGCCGGCTTCTTGATCGCCGCTTCGATGGCATCGAGGCGCGACGCAATCTTCCAGCCGTAGTGATTGGGCAAGCTCGTGTCGTCGTAGGTCAGCGTGTAGTCCTTGCCGGTGCGTTTCATGTAGAGCGGGCGATTGGTCTTGAGTTCGTAGTAGCGCGCCAGTTTGCCGTCCGGTAGAAGCGATTTGCGGTAATATTCCAGGGCGGGTGGGATCGGCTTGAGATAGCGGTCATCGCCGGTGATCTGGGCGATCGCGATAAGAGCCTCCATCACATCCTGCGCTTCACCGCCGGTGATGGCGGCCGGCTCGAATTTGCGTGCCCAGATCGGCTTCATTTCGTAGTTGTATTGCTGCGCCCAACCAGGCTGTGGGCTCGGAAGCTGCGCCAGGATCAGGAAATCGCCGAGCTTGGCGAGCGCTGCCTTGTACCTGTCATCCTTGTAGATGCGCTGGGCATCTCGCAGCATAGCGGTGACGGTGCCGGCGACGTTGTCGTTCAGCGTGTACATGTCCCAATAGTTCTTGATCTTCTTCTCCGTGCGCCAATCGTAATCCGGAAAGCTCGCCTTGAGAATCGGCTGCGGCGCCGATGGGCCGATCCACACTTGCGGAAAGGCGCCATTGGGAAACTGCGCCTTCAAGAGCGCGGCCAGGCCGATTTCGACGGCTTCGTGAATCTCCTTGTTCTTGAAGCTGAGGGCCTGATCGGTCCGCATGAGAAGCTGCAGCGCGGCCTGCGAGATGCCGTCGTCGAACGTGGAATAGTTGCGTCCCGCGCCTTTGCCGTTGCGATACTTGGCGACCTTGCCCCTTGGATTGAAATCGATGCTATTGGTCCAGCCGCCTGATTCGAGTTGCCCGTAGACAATTGCAAGCGCGGCGTCCCGGGCGGCGTCGAGATAGAAGCGATCGCCGGTCGCCTCGAACGCACGGAGATACGCCATGCCGACGGTCGGCGTCCCCGGCGGCTGCACCCAGATCTGGTCCCTGGTCGCTTCGCCTTCGCCCCAGCGCTGCTGCAAATCGAGCGCGTAGTAGTAGACATAGCCGCCGTGCGTCGCGACCTTGGTGCGATAGTAAGTCGCGGCCCGCTTCATGGCTTCGGCGGCGTCTTTGCGCAACTGCTCGTCGGCATGAACGCTACTGGAGGCGAGAGCAAGCATGGAGATTGTGATGAGAACATGAAAGCGGAAGCACATGGTCATTACCTCGGGATTACGCCTGGTGTCGGCGGTTATTCTATGTCTCGTCTGGATTGCCGACGAACCGCGGGATGCTCTTGACAATCACGGCGACTTCGTGTCCCCTATCAATACAGTTGTTCGTGTCCCCTATCAATACAGTTGACAGATAGGACCGTAATGTGACCTCGGAGCCAGCACATGAAAAGCCTTTCACTCCTCTCGAAAATCGTTGTCCTCACCGCCATCACAGGGTCCGCGTCCGCCGACTGGCTGCAATTTCGCGGCCCCGACGGCTTCGGCATCGCCCCCGACAAGAACACGCCCGTTACCTGGAGCGCCGACACGAACATCGCCTGGAAGACCGAGATGCCCGGCTTCGGCGCTTCCAGCCCGATCATCGTCGGCAAGCGCGTCTTCGTCACTTGCTACTCCGGCTACGGGCTCGACAAGGAAGACCCAGGCGAACAGAAGAACCTCAAACGTCACCTCGTTTGCGTCGATCGCCAATCGGGCAAGATAGTCTGGCAGCGCGAATTCGCCGCCGCGCCGCCGGAACCGGAGTATCGCTCCTACATCACGCTGCACGGCTACGCTTCCAGCACGGCGATCTCCGACGGCAAGAGCGTCTTCGCCTTCTTCGGCAAGTCGGGAGTTTACGCTTTCGATCTCGACGGCAAGCAACTCTGGCACGCGGACGTGGGGGACGGCACGTACTACTGGGGCGTCGGTCCGTCGCCGATCCTGCACAAAGACACGCTCATCGTCAACGCCAGCACCGAGAGCGGCGCCATCATCGCGCTCAACAAGAGCACCGGCAAGGAAGCCTGGAAGACCAAGGGCATCTCCGAATCGTGGAGCACGCCCGCGCTCGTCAAGCCGCTGAATGGACCGCCGGAACTCGTCGTCAGCGGCTCGCACAAGATCCTCGGCTACGATCCCGACACTGGCAAGGAGCTGTGGCACGCGAACTCTTTCAACTGGTACGTTTGCCCAAGCGTGACCGCGCACGACGGCGTCGTCTATACTTTGCAAAACAGCACCGCAGTCGCAGTCCGAGCGGGAGGCCGCGGCGATGTCACCAAGACGCACACCGTCTGGCAGAAGACCTTCGGCGCCACGGTCACGTCGATGGTCGTCCACGACGGCCACGTCTACTGGGCGAACAGCGGCCGGGCGTATTGCCTGAAGGCGTCGGACGGCACCGAGGCGTACCGCGAAATGCTCAACGCCGGCGGCGATTTCTATGCGGCGCCAGTGCTGGCCGACGGCAAGATCTATTACGTGAGCCGCAGTAACGGCGCGTACGTGATCGAAGCGAGCCCGAAATTCAAGCAGCTCGCGCACAACAATCTGAAATCCGACGAGAGCGTCTTCAACGCGACACCCGCGGTGAGCAACTCGCAGCTGTTGTTGCGTTCGGATCGGTTCCTCTACTGCATCGGCAAATAGGAAGGATGAAGGATGAAGGATGAAGGATGAAGGATGAAGGATGAAGGATGAAGGATGAAGGATGAAGGATGAAAAATCCAGCTCAACATGCTTCATGCTTCATCCTTCATTTTGCACTGGCAATCATGCCCGCCTTGAGGATACCATAGACATAGCGGCTTCCCGTTCATCTCTTGGGAACCTCGGTATGGACACGAACATCGCAACCGGCACGCCGCCCCAAGGGATCGTAACGTCGCAGGGTTCCCACCAGCCAGAGGCCAAGCTAGGATTGTTCGACGCCGTCAGCATCATCGTCGGCATCATCATCGGCGTGGGGATATTCGAGACGCCGCCCAAGATTTTCGAGCAAGTTTCGCATCCGGGTCTGGCGCTGCTTGTTTGGGTGCTGGGCGGCGCGTTGGCGCTAGTGGGCGCGCTCTGTTTCGCGGAATTGGCGAGTGCCTACCCGCGCTCGGGTGGCGAGTACGTCTATCTGACGCGCGCCTTCGGGCCATTGACCGGCTTCCTTTTCGCCTGGTCACAGCTGACGGTGACTCGCTCCGGCAGCGTCGCGGCGTTGGCGTACATCTTCGGCTCACGCGCCGCCCGGCTCTTCGATTACGACAGCAATTCCGTCTTCTTCCTCGCGGGACTGGCGCTCGGCCTTCTCACCTTGATCAACATCCTCGGCGTGCGCATGGGAACTCGTACGCAGAACGTCCTCACGGTGGCAAAAGTGCTCGGCCTGGGCGGGCTGATCGTGGTCGGCCTCGGTTGGGGACGCTCGGAGATCGCCGCTCCCGTCGAACCTGCGACGCGCGAGAGCGGCTGGTTTGCGGGCGCCATGATTCTCATCCTCTGGACTTATTCGGGCTGGCATGAGGCGGCGTATATCGTCGCCGAGGCCAAGAATCGCACACGTAATATTCCGCTCGCCCTCATCCTTGGCACCGCCATCGTCACGATCATCTATCTCCTGGTCAATCTCGCCTATCTCGTCGGTCTGAATTTCGACGACGCCAAGACAAGCATCGCAGCGGAGCGTTTGATCTCCCTGGCCTGGCCGGGATATGGGGCGCGCGTCATGGATGTCTTCATCATGATCTCCGCGCTCGGCGCCATGAACGGCATGATCTTCACGACGGCCCGCATCTACACTGAGTTTGGCCGCGACCACCGCATCTTCAAGGTCTTGAGCCACTGGAGCAAGCGAATGCACACGCCGGTCCGCGCGTTGAGCGTTCAGGGCTTGATCTGCCTGGTGTTCATCGCCGGCGTGTGGCTCATGGAAGGCGCCATGGATGCATTCGAGGCGGCCGTCACCCTGACCGCCGCGGTGTTCTGGATGTTCTTCTGCCTGACCGGGATCGCGCTCTTGGTGCTGCGTGCGAAAGATCCCGACACGCCGCGGCCGTTTCGCGTGCCCGGTTATCCGATCGTGCCGCTCATCTTCTGCGCCTGGTGCGCTTACATGGTGGTCGGCACCGTGCTGTACGAACCGAGCAAATCGCTCATCGGCCTGGCGATCCTGTGCGCGGGGCTGCCGTTCTACTTCTTGCCGCAGAAGCTGAGGCGGACGCAACGCGTCGACGATCTACAGCCTGTCGGCAAATGACCTGGTATGATAACCATTGGCCAACTCCAAGGTTTCAATGCGAGCGGATGTCATGTCACAACTTGCCAGCGATTGGTTGAATCTCTTGGTCGTTCTCCCTCCGGCCGATCGGGCGGAGATTGCCCAACGGCTAATCGAGTCCTTGGATGAAGCGGCCAATCCTGAATGGGAAAAAGCCTGGCAGGTCGAGTTGCAAAATCGCGCTGAGCGCATGAAAAATGGCGCTATTCAAGGGATTCCATTTGATGAGGTAATGGCGACACTGCGGAAGAAATACTCATGAAGCGGATTCTCACGGACCCCGAAGCCGCGACGGAGCTCCGCGCCGCCGCGGAATGGTATGAGCAGCAACGCGCAGGACTGGGCGCTGAGTTTCTCGCAAGCATCGACGAAGCCATTGCAACTATCCAGCGATGTCCCACAGTGTTTCCCTTTTTCAAAGACACCTCGATCCGCAAATATCCGCTGCAGCGTTTCCCCTACCTGGTTTTCTATGAGGAAGTCGAAAGCAATATCTGGATCTATGCGTTTGCCCATATGAAGCGCAGGCCCGGGTATTGGCTGGACCGCGTGCAAGGCGACAAGCCGAGCGAGTGAATGATCTGCTGCGTCGGCACTCGACCACAGTCGAGCTTGTCCTTTACTGTACCCCGTCGACTGCCGCTTGCAACTTCTGCAAGTTCTCCGGGAATCGCCGCAGAATCAACTGCATATGCTGATACGCCGAGCCGCCAGTGGTGGGCCATTGCGTGAGCCATTGGTCGAGCGGGTTAGAGATGTGCTGCGCGACGAGCGCCTCCTGCCGAGTGCGAGTCTGCTCACGCTGAAAATCGACGTACTGCTTGCCGAAAAAATCGACCAGCATTTGGACCACCGACGTGGAGAGCGGAATCAATATCAGCGGAACCGCGATCCATCCTGTTCCGAGAAATGCCGCGGCCCCGACGATGCCGGCGATTTCGAATGCGAACTTGGTGCCGCGGAAGGCGTTCAGAGCGACGGGGTTCTTTTCCAGGTCTTCGTAGATCGCCCGGGCGGTGCGCTCCACTTCGTCTCCCAGGCCGATTTGGAAGCCACGGAATGAGTCGTTGAATTGCTCCTTGATCGCATCGATCAATCCCGAGTTGAATCCTTGGTTGACGTGTTGCCAGAGCAGATGATGCGGCCCCCTGCGCGCCGCTTCCTTGCGCAGATGATCGATCCAGCCCGACAGCGCGCTGTCGAGGATCTGTCGCTCCGGCATCGTCGCCATATCGGGCCGTGCCAGCACCGACAGCACGAACTTCTTCGACAAGGTATATGGCAAACGCAGCACATCCAGCGTCTTGGAGGCAAATCGGCCCACGCCCGGCAATTCCAGCAACTCAAGCAGACGCACGAGCGCTTCGTCGAAGCGGCGGAATTTTTCGGTCGCCAGATATTCTCTGCGATAGCGGGCGTCGAATTCGACGTGTGATTCCTTGACGAGATGCCCCCAGCCTTGGAGAGCGATCAGGTCGTCGCGGGCTACGCTGACGAGGTGATCCTTGTGCGACGTCAGATACGCCGTTGCCGAGCGCACGGTGCGCTGGCGGGCCGCCTTGACGGGCTCGCCGAGCACGAAGATCTGATTGACGATCGGTACGCGATGCACCGGCGCATTGCGACTCGGATCGACGAGTTCGGCGTACGTCAGTTGCGGCACGGTGAGTGTGGCAACCGCGGCGGCAGGCATCTTGTCCAGCACCTCGCGCTGAAAATGCGCGACGAAGGCAGGAGCGTCGGCTTCCTTCATCTTCATCAAACAAACGACGACCATCTTGCCCGAACGCAAAAGCAGCCGCAGGAATTCCGTCGGCACTTCGTCGTTGTAGCGCTCGTCCGACGCAACGTAGACGATCACGTCCGCAAGTGCCGCCACCTCCAGCAAGCGCGGCACGTAGCCCGTTGCGGCCCAGGTCGTCATATCGGGGCAGTCCCACACGAGGTATTTGTCAAGGACGCCGAACTGACCCGCCTCATGGTTGACGCGCCGCACTTGATAGACATCGGAATCAAGACTTGACGGTTGGACCGTATCGAGCCGACGCAAGGAGCCGAGGAAACCGAGGCCGGACGGAAGATTGATCGCCGCAGTCGCAGGGGCGTAGGCTACGGGATGCCGCGTGAAGCCAGCCTGCGGGTTGGACTCGGCCAGGACGGCGCCGCACAGCATGTTCGCGATTGTACTCTTGCCGGCGCCGGCGCCGCCGGCCACGGCGACGTGCAACGGCTGGGACGATTGCCCTTCCAGATACGGCGCGATGACGTTACGCACCAGCGCCGCCGCATAACGCAGCTCGGCAGCCTGGGCCACGTGCTGGGGCTGTTTGCGCGCGTGTTCTTCGAGCCAGGCGAGATCCTCGGCGATCGCTTTGGTCAGAGTGCGGACGACGGGTTGGTCCATGGTTGAAATCGTTTCCCATAGTTCCACTTCGATTAGCGCTCGCGTTGAAGCGCCGGATCGCCGGCGCTTCACTGGGATCGCTATACGAACAGGAACCTACCGATCCAATCGAAACGCCTCCAACGGCATCGACAGCGGTTGTCCCATGATGCGTTCCTTCAGCACCAGCGCCGTGCCGGGCGAGAGCTGAATGCCCGCGCGAAAGTGCCCGGCGGCAACGTACAGATTTTCGATGTCAGCAACATTACCTATGAACGGCAACCCGTCCGGACTCCCCGGCCGCAGCCCCGCCCAGGTCTGTTCCAACATCGCGTTCGCCAACTCGGGAACCAGGCGGACGCCGAGGTCGAGCAGGCCGCCGATTCCTGCTGCCGTCGTGATCTTCTCGAAGCCCGCGTGTTCCTCGGTCGAGCCGATCAGAACCCGTCCGTCGAGACGCGGCACCAGATAGCGTGAACCCCACAGGAGGATACGGCTGAACACGACGCGCCCCGGATTCAAGAGCGCGATTTGGCCGCGCACCGGCTTGATGCCAAGGTGGCAGCCAAGCGGCGCGAGCAGGCGATCCGTCCACGCTCCGGCCGCGACGACGACGGCGTCCCCAGTCAGTACTTCGTTGGCCGTCCGCACGCCTTTGACGCGATTTTTTTCAAGCAACAATTCGGCTACAACGGTGTCTTCACGTATCGATACGCCGACCTCTGCACAGGCCACGCGCAGAGCGCGCATATGGCGTGGATTGCGAAGCTGGGCCATGGTCGGCACGTGAATCGCCTCGCCAAGGTGGGGAGCGAGCGCGGGTTCGAGATCATGGAGTTCCTTATCCGAGAGAAAATTCGTCGTGATGCCGAGGCCATACCATTCCTCGGGATCGGCCTGGCCGGCCTGGCCGATGAATTCCAGCCCGCCGCAGCGTGTGAAGCCGTTGTCGATGCCGGTGCGTTCTTGCAAATCGTGAGAAAGCTCAGGAAAAAGCTGACCGCTAAGCGCACGCAGGCGATCGAATGGATCGAGGGCCAATGCAAGATCGCTCGGCGGAAGAATGCCGGCGCCGGCCCAAGACGCCTCCATGCCGGGCTGGCCTTGCTCGCAGAGAAGAACGTGAACGCCTTCCCTGGCGAGAAAGTACGCCGTCGTCATGCCGATGACGCCGCCGCCCACAATGATGACATCGCCGGTCCGCTTCATGCGGTTGTTATATTCACCGATCTCCGTTTAGCGTTCGCAGAATCCTGTCCGAATGAGAATCCCAAGGTTGACCGCATGCGTATGATGTAAGAAACCGCCTCACGAGGGATCGATATGCCCGGCTTAAAACTGCTCACCAAACACGATGCCCGGACTTGCCTGAAATTCGCCTGGCGAGCGGCCCAGGACCTCGGCTACGCGTTGACGCCGCTCGACGATTCCTCCAAGGGCTTCACGGCGACGAGGGGCAATGTCATCGTCGGCCTGCTGACGGGGCCACTTGCGCCCTATTGCCATTTTCAGATTTCGGTCGAATCGTATTCCGATCGGAATGAGTTGGTGCTCGAGATGAACACACCCTGGTTCAGCAGCGGCGCGATCGGCGTCAGCCGGGTGCGCGGCCGTGCGGACAAATTGCTGAACGCCATCGCCTCGGCCATCGAGGGCGACGGTGGCACGATCCTGGAGAAACGCGCGTTCTAGCCGCATTTCGTCTAGCGTTCGCAGCGAAGCTGCCCGTCGGGAAATTCTCATACCGTCAACATGCGATTGCGCGACGCGATTTCCCATTGATCGACGACCTTGCCATCCTCGACCACATACGCGAACTGATGCAGCGCACATGTCGGACACACGTGCGCCGGCATCGCGTAGGCCACATCACCCGGCTGAAATCGCTCGGCGTCCGGCGTTTCGATGACGAGGTGCTCCTCATTGTGTAGAACTGCGACGGCGTCGGGCATGTCGAGCATTGTGCAGCGTTTGCCCGCAGGGGGATCGGACGCCACCGCCTTGTAGCCGAGATCGAATGTCACGCGATTGGCGGCTGGCCGACTGATAACACGAGTCAACAGCAAGGCGGCTGGCGTGAACTCGTTCAGATCCTGGAACCATTGGCCATAATTAAAATCGTTCAAGACGCACGTCCCTGGCGAGCACTCCCCGCCGGCGATTTCCATGGTCGCGAATACCGGGAACGTCGGAGTTCCACCGACTACCATTCGCAACACCGGCAGCCCTGCCTTCACGAACGTCGTGCGCATGGCGAGCACCGGCTCAAGCAGTTTCTCGACCGCAGCCTTGCGCTCTTCCAGCGGGTGCTGATGATTATGCCCGTCATAGACGTGAAAGCCTCCAGGACGCAAGCCGGGCAGTCGGTCGAGCATCTCGTAGAGTTCACGTGCCTTGGGGCCAACGGAGACACCCGTGCGATTTTGGCCTACGTTGATATCCAGCAGCACATCGACGGCAACGTGCGCCTTGCCTAGAGCATTCGACAACTGCTGAATACCCGTTGCGCTGTCGGCAATGACGGAGATGCGGCTCAGCGGATATTTCTTGACGAGGTTCGCAAACCGTTCGCAATTGGGGCCGACCATCGGATACGACAGCATGATGTCCGCGACGTGGCACTGGGCCAGCATCTCGGCTTCGGCAATGGTGGCGCACTTCTGCTTGGTGATGCCGGCCTCGCGTTCCATCTGCACGATTTGCCGTGTCTTGTGCGTCTTGACGTGCGGCCGCAAGCGCGCGGGGCTGCCGACGCGTTCGACCATCGCCTTGATGTTGCGAGCAATGAGCGATTTGTAGAAGAGCAGGCTGGGGCTGTTGACCTGCGACGGGTCTTTCAGGACATATTCAGGGTTCATACGTTTCTCCGCATTTCGTATAGCGATGGCGCGGCCCGGCGAGCGCTAAACTAATTCGATCATTCGGCGCCAGGTCGACGGCGATTTTCCTTGACCGCGCCGTGGCGTCGCTTCGCCTCGACGCGTCGGCGTTTGCTGCCTCGCGAGGGACGCGTCTTTTTGCGCACTTTCGGGACGAACAACGCTTGCAGGATGATGGCCCGCAGCTTGTCGAGGCAGTCCTGGCGATTGCGGTCCTGATCGCGGGTAAGCTGAGAAGATATGATAACGCCGCCGTCAAGCGTACAGTAGCGTTTTTGCTGCAAAGCAAGGCGATTTTTCACGTCGGCGGGGATGGTCGTGTTCGTGGCAAGATCCCAGCGCAGCACCGCCTTGGACGCGACCTTGTTGACGTTCTGCCCGCCGGGGCCGCCGGAGCGCGCGAATGACCAGGCGAATTCGTCGTCAGGAATTTGCAGGAGTGGTGTGATTTCGAGCATTGTTTTGCCGCTTGCGGCTTAGCGATCGTGCGGCGTCTCGCCTATCGCAATTTTCGTGAAGCCGCATCGAATAGTAATTGGTAGACGTTCAAGTCGATACGCAAACGCCGATCGTATATTCTCCATTGCGAGATTGTATCACGAATCGTCGTGACTTCTTGCAGAAAACCGGCCTCGTCGGGTCCTACCCAAGCTTCGCCTATCAGGAGTGACCGGAGCCGAACGCGCAATCGCGTTCGTTTACCCGCGTCCAAGCCCAACGTCATCCTCGAACGTTTCTGTGGCGATGTGCGGCGGCGCGAGACGATTGCCGATCCAGAACACACAACATTTTGTGCGTTCATTTATCACGAGTTGCGGCCTTGCTCATTAGCTCGGATCAGCTTCACGATACGCAAGGTAGGCAGCTACCCAGTCGCATGCCGCTTCTCCAGCTTTCGATTATTGGGGAGTATTTGTGCAAAGCCCGCTACGAATGAAACCACCCTGCATTGACCGATAATAGGAAAAGCGCTACGATTGTCGCCCGCTCCCCGATTAGCGATCGCGAATGAATGGGCATTGAGCATTAAACGGCAAGCGACCCAGGGAAGGGAAACCGCATGTCTGACGTGAAATCGCATGACCTCACGCGCCGCGACTGGTTCCTGATCGGCGTGCTGATAGCGCTGGTCTTGCCCCTGCGTCTATGGCTTCTTTTCAATACCGAAGTCGCGGCGCGCGACAGCATCGGCTACATCCGCTACGCACTGCAATTCGAACGTGCTCCTTGGAACGAGGTACTAAAAAGAAACGACCAGCACCCCGGCTATCCCACGGCCATCTGGTTGATGTCGCTGCCGGTGCGGTCGCTTGAAGGCGCCACAACGCCCGAGAACATGGTACTGAGCACGCAACTGGTCAGTTTCAGCGCGGCCTTGATCCTGGTCGGACTGATGTATCTGCTGGGGCGACAATTCTTCGATCGCACCGTGAGCTTCGGTGCGGCGATCTTGTATCAGTGTCTGCCCATCAGCGCGCACCATCTGTCCGACGGCATTTCAGAACCGTTCTATCTCGTCCTTCTTGTCAGCGGACTATTACATATGGTCATCGCGATCCGCACTCGTTCGATTGCGAGCAGTGCCCTGTGTGGAGCGTTCGCCGCACTGGCCTATTTGACCCGGCCCGAGGGATTACTCATCGTGCCGGCTTTTGGTATCGCGCTTCTGGCAACACAATTCCGAACGGAATGGCGCGCGTCGTGGGGTCGCACATTTGTCTGCGGACTGGGGATGGTGTTGGCCTCGCTCCTGTTTGTTTCGGTATACGTGTACGCCACGGAGCGCATCACGAACAAGCCCAGCGCGATGGACTCGCTCCGCAATCTCTGGAAATGGCTCATCAGCCTGGCAACGTCGGGCGCGACGCAGGCCGGCCTGCACGGTTCCGCTCATCTGTTCGCAGCGTCGTACCCGGCGAGCGACAGCAACGCCATTCGCTTGAAGTGCAGCCTGTGGGCGTTGCTTGCCGAGATCTGCCAAGGTTTTCACTATGTCGCCACCGTCCCCGCGTTGCTCGGATGCTGGGGATCGTTCGCAACGCTGCGGCGTCATGCCGGCTTCTGGGCGTTGGCACTCTATGGCGTGTTGCATTCGTTCATCCTGGTCGCGTTGGCCATGTCTGTCCATTACGTTTCAGATCGGCATGTGATGATCCTCGTAATGGGCGGCTGTTATTTCGTGGTCTTCGGACTGCGCGAATTGCCGCGCCGCGTTCTCGCCTGGCACAAGGCTGAGACCCCCAATCCCGCGGTGCTGCCCTGGTATCGCTCTGCTTCCATGTGGTTCGCGATACTGCTCCTGGCGCTCATCGGCGTCTCGTTGCCGAAAGCGACCCAACGGCTGCACGCTCACCGCGTCGGCAATCACCAAGCCGGGTTGTGGTTGGCCGACCATCTCCAGATCGGCGATGTCATCGAGGACGATCACAACTGGTCTCACTTCTATGCGGGACTGTTGTTCGAGGAAGGGCGCGAACCCGTCCTTCCCGTGGATCATGAATCGATTTGCTATGTGGTGACGACACGTTCGCGCGATGTGGACATCGACGCCAAACGTCAAACGGCCAAGATCGCCCCGGATGCTCGCATCGTTTTCGTTTGGCCGCCGCACAGCGATGCCGCGACGGCGCGGGTTATCGTGTACGCGCAACGGCGATCGTTCAAAACGCATCCGTGGCGCGTCGCCCCTCCATGAATGAAATGGCCCACGGAAGATCATTCCGTGGGCCTCACAAAAGGAACAGGAACAGACGTCTCATGCAATAAGCGTTACCTCGCGGCTGAAGTTGAGTAGGTCTCGGCGGCGTGGGCCAAATCCAACAGCGATTCCATCGGCGGCGTCAAGAGATGCCGAGACCCACGCCCGATGCGCTGGGCCGTCTGGGCAAGATCCAACAGAGCGCTCATCGCCGGCGCCAACTTTCGGGCGCAGTTTCGGCACACCGGATGGTCGTTGTCCTCAGCAAAAAGCGCGAGGGTGCTGTTGCCGCGAAAGGTCTTGCCACATTGGGCGCAAGATTTTTCATTCGATTCCTCAACGGCGCGAATCGCATAACATTTCATACCGTTCCACCCGTCGGCAAGAATTGCGTTCAACTTCCCGAGTCCATGCATGTGCCTGTCAACTCCACATGCGGAAGATCGGCACGCAACAGCAAGATCCACCGTGGTCCCCGCGAAATTCTTCACGGTTCCATGCGTGAACGGCACGAGTGCTACTTCCACGAAAGCGCTTCCTATGGGGCCTTCTAGGGAACGATCATCGACAGATGGAAGTGGCGCAAATATTGCCGATCAAGGGGTCTGGGCAAGGAATCGATTGGTCGAATTGGGCAAGAATTGATGTCCCAAACTCGGGGTTTAGCGGCGGTAGACTGTAAACTGGCCGTAAACGGCGGGCTTTTCAAGCTTAATAACGCGCCACCGTCGGATCGACTGTGCACGACCACGCATCGATGCCGCCAGCGAGGGAACGCACCTCCGGATATCCGAGACGTTCCAGATACGTGGCTGCGGAGAGACTGCGCACGCCGTGATGACAATAGACCACGAGCATCACACCGGCTTCATTGGGTACGTCACCCGCGCGGGTTGGCAACTCGTTCAACGGGATTAGCAGGCTGCCTGCCAGCTTCGCGAGTTGATTCTCCCAGGGTTGGCGCACATCCAACAGACGAATCGGCTGGCCGTTCTCCATTTGTTTGGCCAGCTCACCCGGCGAAATTTCCTGAGCCATGACGTCTGCTCTCCACGATGCGTTGGACCGAAATCAGCGACCCGTCTGCACCGAGAGAGAGCAAGCGCAGAGCCTTGGGTGCGTTACTTCCCTTTCTTTTTTTCTTCTTTGTCCTTCTTTTCTTCCTTTTCTTCGATCGGCTCCTTGACGGGCTGGACGAAGTGCGTCGATTTCTTGTCCGCGATCAACCTGGCCGCGTGAGCATCGGCCTCGTCCCGCTTCGGATAGGCGTAGGAAGCGACCATCTGATTGGAGTTATTGAAAACTCCCCAGACGACGCGCATGCGCGTAACCTTGGCGACGCGGGTTCGCTTCGGCTTGGCCTTGGGCTTGACCTTCTTTTTCTTTTTTGGGGCGCCCTCGTCGTCTTCCCCCTCCTCGCCTTCCTCGCCCGCGTCGGCGCCTTCTGGGGCGGCCTCGCCATCGTCTTCGTCTTCGTCGTCATCGTCATCGTCATCGTCTTCGTCGCCCTCTTCCTCGTTCTTGGCGACTTCTTCTTCTTCTGCGTCCGCGCGCAATTCACGGTAATTCTGTGTACGCTTGCGACCCATCGTCGTTGCTCCTTCGCTGGCTAGGTCTCGGTCAACGTGAATGATTGGTGGCTCAAGGCTGCCTACAAATCGCGCGCCGGCAATTCGAGCCCGACGGTGTGCATTCCCCTTGGCGTGCCAACACCATGCGGATTTGCGGACATTCCGTAAACATTTAGAATATACCCGACGCTGCCGAATTACAAGAGTCGCGCTTGGCAAGAAGAGCGGCTTCCGGTTATCTTAACGTCGTCGAGATACGAAGCGTCGTTACGGAGGCTCTGAAAATGAAGACCACGCCAAAATGGAATTGGTGGGCGTTGCTTCCTCTGCTCATCGTTTTTGGTCTGGCATTGGGCGCCCGTTGCATGTACTTGATAGAATGCACCGACCACGGCCAGCGTGATGCCGCTCTCGAAGTGCAGGGCGCCTTTCCGCTCTCGCACCATCCGGCGGGCACATCTTTCCGTTCGCGCGCGACGCCTACGCAGCTCGATAATCTCGTCGCCAAAGTTTCCGAACAGCACGAGTTCGCCTGTCTCGCGCCGCTTTCCGACAAGGATGGACCGACGGCACACACGGCGCCGGGCTTCCCTTGGCTGCACGGCATGCTCGTGGCGTACTTCGTCGATTCGGCCGATTCGATCTTACGCTGGTTAAACTGCGCCCTCGGCGGCCTCACCATCGTCTGCTACTTCCTCTTCGCGTGGCGCGTATTTCACAGCACGCTCGTTGCCAGCATCGCGGGCCTTTTCATCGCGATCCATCCCTTCTCGATTATCAACACCGCCGAATTGAATGACGGCGTGCTCGTCAGCTTCCTACTGAGCATGTGTCTCTTGGTCGGCACGCGCGGCATCCAGGAAGGAGGAGCGTTCACCGGCCTGCTGTTCGGAATCCTGCTTGCTGCCCTGGTGATGGTGCGGGCCGCGTTGTTGCCGTTCGCGACCGTGGCGTTGCTGGGATTCCTCTGGCAATCTCGGCACTTGCCGATGGGCTGGTTCGTCGGCTTCCTGGCGCTGATCGGTTTCGTGAACGGCATCGCGCCGTGGACCCTGCGGAACTATCAGCTTCTCGAGCGTCCGGTCCCCATCGCCGATTCGACCTACCTGCACCTGTGGATGGGCAACAATCCGCATTTCACCGGCGCTACCCTTTCGGAGCCTGTGCTGCGTGAATCGCTCCGCACGGCCATGACGGAAAAGCGGTTCGAGGAGTTGCTGGCGGAAGACAACAGGAAGGTGCGATACAATCTGCTTGCGCCTGAAGTGTGGCGCGAAGTACAGGAACAGCCCACGAAAACCGTCACCCGCCGTATTTCTTCGGCGCTCGCCTTCATGATGGGCGAGCGTTGGTTCAGGTACGAAAGCGTCAGTCGGCCACATGAACCGAGCGAGACCTCCGCACCGTGTCCCGAGTGGCTGACGGACAACGTGGAAGTGGCCTTGCAAGGGACGTTGTTGGCCGTTTTCATCCTGGCGTTCCTGGGCTGGCGCTGGAGCGCACTGTGGCGCGATCATGGGTGTCTAGCCGCGATTGCCATGTTGTGGATTCCGTTGCCGTTCATCTTGAGCCACGCCGAGCATCTGTCGGGCCCGCGCCTGCCGCTTGATGGCGTGCTGCTTTGTTATGCGGCGTTCGCCGTTGTCAGTCTCGTCCCCGGCCTCGTGAAACTGCCGCGGCCGCCGGCGGCGTCGAAGAAAGAAAATGCGTCACGCTGATCCGCTCGCACTGTTTCTGCCGCCCGTGCGCCAATGGTTCCGCGCGCATTTGGGCGAACCGACGCCGGTGCAGACTGAGGGTTGGCCATCCATCGTCGCCGGCCAGAACACGCTCCTGCTCGCGCCGACCGGCTCCGGCAAGACGCTCGCCGCTTTTCTCGCTTGCCTCGATCGGCTCTGGCGCCAGGAGCCGATCGGACGTGGCGTGCAAATCCTCTACATTTCGCCGCTCAAGGCGCTCAACAACGACATCTATCGCAATTTGCAAATTCCACTCAACGGCATCAGCGGAGTCGCTCATGAGATGGCCATGAAGTTGCCATTGATCGAGTTGGCCGTTCGCACCGGCGACACAACGACGGCCGAGCGCCAACGCCTCGTGCGCCATCCGCCGCAGGTGCTGATCACGACGCCAGAGTCGCTGCATCTTTTACTGACGTCGAAGGCGCGTGAGACACTGAAAAACGTCACGCACTGTATCGTCGATGAAATCCATGCATTGTGCCCAAACAAGCGCGGCGTCTTCCTCGCCTTGCTGCTCGAACGGCTGCAAGCGGTCGCCAAGCGGGATTTCGTGCGCATCGGCCTATCCGCGACGCAGCGCCCGCTTGAAGAGGTCGCCCGCTATCTAGGTGGTTTAACCTATGATGCGAATGGAGCCTGGCGTGCGCGGTCGGTGACGATCGTCGATGCGGGCTTGCGCAAGAACCTCGATCTCCAGGTCATCAGCCCGGTTGAGCAGTTCGGGCCATTGGCGGAGAAGTCGATCTGGCCGTCGATTTACCGAAGGCTCGCGACGGAGATTCGCGAGCATCGTTCGACCATCGTCTTCGCCAACAATCGCCGCAGCGTCGAGCGAATAACGGCAATGTTGAACGAATGTCTTTCAGAGCCTGAAGCGTCAGCGAAGGAAGCGGCCAAATCCTTCGCTAACGCTTCAGGCTCTGCTGAGTCTGAAATTCACGTGCGCGCCCATCACGGCAGTGTCGCGCTCGAAGTGCGCCAACAAACAGAGCAAGCATTAAAAGAAGGCCGCCTCCGCGCAGTCGTTGCGACGGCGTCGCTGGAGCTCGGCATCGACATGGGGGCGGTCGATCTCGTCTGTCAGGTCGAATCGCCAGGGAACGTCGCGCGCGGCTTGCAGCGTGTCGGCAGGGCAGGGCACCTCGTGGGACAGTCGAGCAAGGGTCGGCTCATCGCCAAGACGCTGCCTGACCTGCTCAATCAAGCCGTGCTCGCCGCCGAGATGACCGCCGGACGTGTTGAGGCGTTGCATGTGCCGATGAACTGCCTCGATGTCCTGGCCCAGCAAGTGATCGCCATGGTCGCGATGGACGATTGGCCCGTCAACGAGTTGTATCACCTCGTTCGCCAGGCGTATCCTTTTCGTGATCTTACACCCGCTGCGTTCGATGCCGTGCTTGAAATGGTGACGGGCCGCTATCGATTCGAGAATTCCTCCCCTCTCCCCCTGTACTCAGGGGGAGAGGGACCGGGGGCGAGGGGGACGGAGCGATCGGAACCGTCGCGCTCAGACGAATCGTCAAAAAGCTTGTCTCCCACGCAAAAACTGACCGCCTTGCAACCGCGCATCAGTTGGGACCGCGTTCACCAAACGCTACATGCCTTGCCCGGCAGTCAGCGCCTTGCGTTGGTTCACGGCGGCACGATCCCCGACACGGGTCAGTACGCCGTCTACACGGCTAACGGCGTGCGTATCGGCGAGGTCGATGAAGAATTCGTCTACGAACGGCGCATCGGCGACGCTTTTCTTTTGGGCACGAGCGCCTGGCGTATCGACCGCATCGAGACCGATCGCGTCGTCGTCCATCCCGCGGAAGGCCTGCCCGCGATGGTCCCGTTCTGGCGCGGCGAATCGACCGGACGCAGTTACGACCTCGGCCTCGCGCAGGGCAAATTCTTGCGCGAGCTATCCGAACGCATCGATCATTCGGAGTGTCTGTCCTGGCTCCAACAAACGCACCACCTCGATGCCGCGGCCGCGCGCAATGTGCGCGACTATGTGCGCCGTCAGCTTACCCGCACGAAATGCGTGCCGACCGATCGCGCCTTGTTCATCGAAACCAGTCGTGATCCGCTCGGCGATTGGCAGGTCATTCTCCTCTGCCCGTTTGGCCGCGCCGTCAACCTCAGTCTCCGTCTGGCGATCGAGAATCGCCTGCGCGATCGGCTCGGCTATCGTCCCCAGTGCCTGCACCATGACGACGGCATCCTGATCCGCCTGACCGAAAGCGATGAGCCGGTACTCGATATCCTCGAGGGCATCACGCCGGCGAACGTGCGCGAACGGATATTGGAGGAGCTCGCCGACAGCGCTCTGTTCGCGCTGCGTTTCCGCCAGAACGCCGCCCGCGCCCTGATGATGCCGCGCGGCGCCGCCGGTAAACGCGCCCCGCTTTGGCTACAACGGCTGCGCGGCCGCGATCTCTTGCAGGTTGCCCGCCAATACGCGGACTTTCCCATCGTCGCCGAGACGTTCCGCGAATGCCTGCACGATCATCTCGACTTGTCGCACGTGCAGCAATTGCTTGCCGACATCGTCAGTGGCGACATCAAAATTGAAACGCGCCGGCTCGATTTGCCGTCGGCATTCGGAGCCGGCCTCCTCTTCGCGTTCACGGCGACGTTCATGTATCAGTACGACGGCGTCGAGGCCGACAGCGAGCGCAATACCGCGCCGCTCGATCAGGCCCTGCTCGATCAACTCATTGGCCATGAAGGACGACCCTTGCCGCTCGATCCACGTGCCATCCAGCAAGTCGATCGGCGTCTGCGCGGCGTCGGCCGCCCGCCGCGCAGCAAGGCGGAGATGGCCGAATGGCTGCGCCGCCTGGGCGATGTCACGCGCCACGACCTCGAAGGCGCGATGCTCGAATACCTGCGCGAACTCGAACAGGACGGCGTGGTCGCCAAGATCACCTTGACGGGTGTCGCCGAGCCGCAACGCTGGATCTTGAGCGAAAACGCCGAGACCTATCGCCTCGCTTTCGTTGCTGATGTCGCATCGTCGCAAGCAACGCAAGACGCAGCCGCGCTGGTGTTGCGCCGATTTCTCGATACGCACGCGCTGATCGGCCTCGACGATGTGCTGACGCGCTATCCCTTCGAGCGGACGTGGGCCGAACAGCGTCTCGACGAATGGACGCGCCAGGGCCGGCTGTTGCGCGTCACGACCGCGGACGCCGACCCGCTGCAATGGTCCGCTCCTGAGAATTTCGAGCAGATGGAGCGCGGAACGCTGTCGATTCTGCGCCGTGAGGTGATGACGTGTCCGCCGGCGCAATTCGCGGATTTCGTGTTGCACTGGCAATCGATCCACCCCAGCACGCAAGGCGAGGGAGCGAGCGGATTGCACGCGGTCTTGCGCCGTCTGGATGGCTGCGTGTTGCCGGTCGAAGTTTGGGAACAGGCGATCTTACCCGCGCGTGTGAAAAAGTACCAGCCGCGTCAACTCGACGACTTGATCGCCGCGGGACAGTGGATGTGGTTCAGTCTTGGCGCCGACGATTCGTATGCGCTGGCATTCGTCGAGCGTTCGGCGCTAGCATCGCTGCCGCCGCCGCTGGACCCGCACGTCGGCGTGGATCAAAGCGCGGCCTCGGTCTTGGATGTTCTGCGGACGCGCGGCGCCATGTTCGCGGCCGATTTGTCCGGGCATACCAATTTATCCCTAATAGCCATGCGTCGCTGCCTGTGGTCGCTTCTTCGTCTCGGACTGGTGGCGAACGATCAATTCGACGTGCTCCGACGAGGCGAACCGCCGCACGTTGACGACGCGCCCGCCCTGCGCTCGCGCGTCGAGGTGCGCACGTTCCTGCGCGATGCCCGCCGGCGTCACGAAACGCATTGGCCCGAAGGTCGCTGGTCACTCTTGGAATGGGGCCAGCCGAATCCGGAGACAGCCGCCTTCTTTCAGGCGAGGCGCTTGCTCGAACGCTATGGCCTGGCCGCCCGTGAATTGGCAATCCAAGGCGAGCTGCCAATCCCGTGGCGCGTCCTTTACGAGATCTTGAGCCGCATGGAACTTGCCGGCGAAGTGCGACGCGGTTATTTCGTCGAAGGGTTATCCGGGGCACAATTCGCACTCCCCGAAGCCGCGCGTTTGTTGCAGGAGATCGGCTTGCCGAGCCGTGCCCAGGCTCCGGTGATTCTGTTGTCGAGCCTCGATCCGGCAAACCTGTACGGCAGCGGCGCCGCGCTGGAACTGCCGGAGACTTCGGACGAACCGCGTGCTTTCTTGCGTCGGCAGGGAAATTGGATTATCGTCAAAGCGGGTCGGCCGCTGCTCTTGATCGAACAACAAGGCAAACGCTTGACGACGATGCCGCACGCGAGCGACGACGAGCTTGCTCAGGCGGTGGCACGTCTTGCCGACATCCTCAAATTGAACCCGAGCCGCGATGTTCGTCATAAACTGACGGTCGAGACATGGAACGAACAGCCGATCACCAGCACCAGCGGCAAGGAGCTGCTCGAACGGGTCGGCTTCGTACGCGACTATCAGGCGATGACGCTTTACGCAGTGTGGCAGACGTGTGACACGACTACTTGAACGTGGAGGTTTACCTGATTACTTCATCCGACTCCATTCGCTCGCACGACGACAATTCTCTGACATTGGCGCCAGATCTTCCGATGTCCGTCTTCACCAGCACGGAGCCTTGGCACCCGGAACGCATCGGCGCGCTCGCTCTGTATTGCAGCGACGGCCGTTGGGGCGAAGCATTCGACGAATTCTGCCACAAACATCTGCAGATTCCGCGCTATGATCGCTGGGCCGTCCCGGGTGGTCCGGCCTGGCTGGCGACGCCCGCGGGCAGCGGCGGCTTCGTGCAGGCGGCGCGGGCGCAGCTCGACTTCCTCGTGCGCATTCACGAGGTGGAGCGAGTCGTTCTTATCACTCATTTTGGTTGTGCGGAGTATGGCAATCGATTGCAGCGGCCGCCGCTGGAGTGCATTCCCGCACAGCTTGACGAACTGAATAAAGCCGCGCATGTGTTGCAAGATTGGTATCCCGGCATGCGCGTGGAGACCTTTCTCGCGATGCGCCAGGGCCGAGCGTTGTCATTCCATGAATTGAGCATCCTCGGCCAATAGCTGCGCTAAACTCTACCCGGCCAATGTGACGCTTTCGCCGCGATCCGGTATCGCCACATCGACGAAGCCTCGCTCTAGCAGTGTCGCCTTCAGCAGCTCGGCCTGATCGGGATCGCCATGCACGAGGCGAACTTTGCGCCCCGGATCGGCGAGCGGCGTCAGCATCGCGAGAATCTCGTCGCGCCCGGCGTGCCCGGAGAAGCCGTTCAGCACCGCCACCTCTGCGTTGAGCGGGCACGTCGTGTTCAGGATGCGCAACTCCTGCCTCTTTTCGACCAGGCGCCGACCGAGTGTGTGCTGCGCTTGAAAGCCGATGATGAGGACCGTGTTGCGCGCATCGCCGACGTTCCGTGTGAGATGATGCAGGATGCGTCCCGAATCGCACATTCCGCTCGCCGCGATGATGATGCACGGCTCCCGGCAATCGTTGATGCGTTTGCTTTCCTCGACGGTGCGCGTGTACTGCACCAACTCCTCACCGAACAGCCCGGAATCCTTGTAGAGCAGCAGCGACGTTTCTTCATCGAAGCACTCCGGATGCAAGCGAAAGACCTCGGTCGCCGCAGCAGAGAGAGGGCTATCAACGAAGATCGGCAATCGCTTGAGCCGGCCAGCACTGATGAGCTGATGCAGATGAAAGACGATGGTCTGCGTGCGTCCAAGACTGAAGGCGGGGACGAGCAGCCTGCCGCCGCGCGCGCTGGTGCGTTCGACGACGTGGCACAGATCGTCGGCGAGCATCTCGACGCCGGGGTGATTGCGGCCGCCATAGGTGCTTTCACTGATAAGCAATTCCGCGGGCGGGATCGGCGCCGGATCACGCAGGATGGCCACGTCCTTGCGGCCCAGGTCGCCGGTAAAGGTGATCGTGCATGTTTTCCCTTCGTTAGCCGGACGCGCAAGCGACGGATCGCCCAATCCGTCGCGTGCGCGTCCGGCTAACGGGCTCGAGGCGACATCGGCGACTTTCAAATGCACCATCGCGGAGCCGAGCAGATGCCCAGCGTCCACGAAGCGTGCGGTGACGTTCCTGGCAATCGGGTGCTCGGTGTCGTAGGGGACCGACCGTGTCAGGTTCATGGTGCGGCGGACATCACGAAAGTCGTAAAGCGATTCGATGGTCGGTTCGCCCGGCCGCCGATGCCGATTGAGGTGGCTCGCGTCTTCTTCCTGAATCTTCGCCGAATCCGCGAGCATGACGGCAATCAGATCGCGCGTCGCCGGCGTACAGTAGATCGGCCCCTTGAAGCCGCGCTTGACGAGATTGGGCAGATTGCCGCAGTGATCGATATGTGCGTGGCTGAGCACGACGGCATCGATATCGCTCGGCACAAACGGAAAGTCCTTGTTGCGCTGCCACGCCTCGGCCCGCCTGCCTTGATAGAGGCCGCAATCCAGCAAGAGCTTGTGCTTGCCGACCTCGACGAGATGCATCGAGCCGGTTACGGTGCGTGCGGCGCCCCAGAAGGTGACGCGGATGTCTGCGGATGTTGTCGTTGGAGTCATGTTGATTGAGGCTTGTCGAGACACCTGTCGCATTGGGGATACCGAAAGAAACTCTCATCCTGAATCGAGCCATAGGTTCTATCAACATAGCCCTCGGGCCAGCTTCTTTCGTCGCAGGGAGATTTACCTTGCTCCTCCGATTCAGCTACAAGCACGATGACCATCCGGTACTTCCGGGTGGGTTCGTCGACGGGAATTGTCCGATGAAGGAGCTTGTCAGATCCCGCGATCTGCATGGTTTCAATCGTCTTCATGGTGGCCACCAAGGTACATTCTACCACAACCACCGCAGCAGCGTCTCGATCACCTGGCCGTGACGTCAATCAGCGGCTCAGACCGAATCGGCTCCTCCGCTTGGACTAATCGCCGGAAAGTTTTTCGACTTGGGAGTGAACAACAAAAGCACGCTTTGGATTAGAGCCAGAACAGCGATCACGACGAACAAGATCCGCCGGATGAATCTGGTTTCACGTGAAGTCCGGTACTCAACTTGTCTTTGCTGACCGGGAAGTTCGCCGATCTCGCCATCTTGCAGGACTTCGAGTTTCGCTCCCGGCGGCGCCCAGAACTCCCCGATCACATCTCTTTTTAGCATGAAGGAAGTGCCCCCTTCGAAAAATGTATTCACCATGAGCCCGACGCAAAGCACTGTGGTAATGAGGGCAGCAGTTCCTACGAGACGACGAACCATATCGACTTTCCTTGGTATTTGAAAATGCGAAAATCGGCGCGCAGGTGGCAGGCTCTTACCGTCACCGCAAGAGCGCCTCAATCACCTGCCCATCGCACAACGTCACCGGCCGGCTCAGGCGGTCGCGCACCTCCATGTGGGGATCGACGCCGAGGCAGTGATAGATCGTCGCCGCCAAATCGGCGGGAGGCGTCGGGTTCGACGCGGGCTCGGCGGCGTAACGGTCGCTGCTGCCATGAACGACGCCTCCGCGGATGCCGCCGCCCGCCAGCACGGTCGTGAAGACTTTGCCCCAGTGGTCGCGGCCGTCGCGCCCGGCGCCGGCGCCGCCGACCACCGATTGGCCGACGCGCGGCGTGCGGCCCATTTCGCCGGTCCAGACTACCAGCGTGTCGTCGAGCATGCCGCGCGCGTCGAGATCGTCGAGCAGGGCCGAGAACGCGAGATCAGTCACGGGACATAAACGCTCGCGAAGATCGATGAAGTTGCGGTTGTGCGTGTCCCAATAGACGCTGACGTTGGTGATGCCGTCGTTGGGCCAGAAGACCGTAACGATCGGCACGCCCGCTTCGACGAGCCGGCGCGCTTGCAGCACCGATTGACCGTGAATGTTCATGCCGTAGCGCTGGCGGATGTGGCGCGGCTCTTGCGTAAGATCGAAGGCGCGGGTCACTTCGGGACGGGCAAGTAGCGAGAAGGCGCGATCGTAATGGGACGCCATCGCCTGCACGTCCGCCTGCTGTTCGAGGCCGCGCACCTGCTGATCGATGGTGCGCAGAAGTTGCTGGCGTCCACCCGCGCGTAACGCCGTCACTTCGGCGGACAGCGCGAAATCGCCGACACGATAGTCAGGCAGCGAAGCGTCGGCGTCGATGCGCATCGGATTATAGACGGGGCCGAGCCAGCCCGCGCCTTGGCCGTGGCTCGATTCGACGAACCGCGGCGACCCGTTCGGCACCACCGGCATCATCGACACGAACGGCGGCAGAGGACCTCGCCCACGGCCGAGCTTTGACAGGATCGCGCCATAGCTCGGCCAATCGTCGGCTAGCGAGCCGGTCGGCGGCGGCTTGCCCGTCAGAAGGAAATGCGTTGCACGCGTGTGATCGACGTTGTCATGCGTCATCGAGCGGATTAACGCGAGCTGGTGGGCACGCTGGGCCAGACGCGGCAAATGCTCGCAGATTTGCAATCCCGGCACGCTGGTGGCGATGGGCCGAAACTCGCCACGATAGACGTCGGGGGCGTCGGGCTTCATGTCCCAGGTGTCCTGCTGTGCGGGGCCGCCCCACATGAACAGAAGGATGCACGCTTTTGCACGGCCGCGCGGCGCTCGGGTTTGCGCGTCGAGCAATTGCGGCAAGCCGAGGCCGAAGAGGCTCAGAGCGCCGGCGCGCAAGAACTCGCGGCGATTGAAAGCGGGATGGAACATGATTGCTGATTCCTCATGTGCGCCGCTTGCGGTTTAGCGTTCGGGTGGCGCTTTGCGAGCGCTAAGCCGCAAGCGGCGTGGTTACTCCGCAATTTTCTTAAGTGCTGCCTGGGCGTGCTCGTTGCCGTAGCCGGCGCGAACGATGATCTGCGCATATTCGCGCAGCTCGGCGAGCTTCTTTTGGTCATTGCCGGCCCATGCTTTCATGTCATCGACAATGCGCTTGACGTCCGCCTCGGTGTTGTCCTTTTGAATAATTGCTCGGATGAGCTTCTGTAGCTCGGGCGACTTGCCGTCGGGTCTCGCCTTCTTCTTTTCCTCGGGTTGGTCTTTGGGCGGCTCCTGACCGAGGACCTTGGCGATGGCGGCGATCACTTTGGACGAATCCTTCGCATTCGGGTCAGTCAGCGCAAAGTTGGCGACGACCTTGTTGCCCTTGGCGATCAGCACGGTGATCTGGACTTTGTCATTCAGCCCGTAGGTCTCGGGGCCATCCTTGCCGCCTTCGAGGCAGATGCTGACGGGCGACACCAGGCTCAGTGATTTTTCGGCGCGTTTGAGGAAGCCTTCAATCTTCTCTTTGTCACCGGTGACCCAGACGATTTGCGTCGCCAGCTTGACCTGCTCGGACGCATACTTATCGACGGGCTTGAGAAACTGGAAGCCGGGCCGTGTGATGGCGGCGTCGCCAGGAGCGTGCATGAAGATCAGCAGCGTAGGGCCGCCCTTGATCTTGTCGTGCAGTTTGAATTCTTTGCCGGCGTCGGGGCCGAAGTGCTGATGGGCCTTGAAGTCGGGCAACTTGTCGCCGACCTGCGGGCCGGACGGAAAATCGCCGACGTGCAGCGCGAGCGTCAACAGCAGCGTGGTAAACATGCGTGTCTCCTGTCAGAAGAATGTTGATGCATTTCGCCAGCGCTTATGGCATCATTTTGTTCGCCGCTTGCGGCTTAGCGCTCGGGATCGAACACGCGAGCGCGAAGCCGCAAGCGGCAATACTGAGACTAACAAAACGGCACTGGAAATGAAACCATGTTCACGCGCATTTTCCTCACGGGTCTCCTTCTAGCGGTCGTAGCGCCGTTGGCGTCGGCACAGGGCAAAGCCAAAAAGCCCAATGTCATCGTCGTCATCACAGACGATCAAGGCCACGGCGATCTCGGCTTTCACGGAAATCCCGTCATCAAGACGCCGAACCTCGACAAGTTCGCCAGGCAAAGCGTGCGCATGAAAAACTTCTACGTCTCGCCCGTGTGCGCCCCGACGCGGGCTAGCCTCATGACCGGACGCTACAACTATCGCACCGGCGTCGTCGATACCTTCGTCGGCCGGGCCATGATGCATCCCGATGAAACCACCATCGCCGAAATCCTGCGGGCGCTCGGCTATCGCACCGGCATCTTCGGCAAATGGCATCTCGGCGACTGCTATCCCTTGCGGGCCATGGATCAGGGCTTCGAGGAATCGCTCGTCCTCAAAGGCGGCGGCATCGGGCAACCGTCCGACCCGCCCGGCGGCGAAAGCTACTTCAACCCCATCCTTCAGCACAACGGCAAGGCCGTCAAGAAGGATGGTTACGTCACCGACATCCTCACCGACGCGGCCATGGACTTTATAGGTAAAAACAAGGACAGTCCGTTTTTCTGCTACATCGCCTTCAATTGTCCTCACGGGCCGCTCGAAGTGCCGAAGAAGCCCTACGAGATGTACAAGGATAAGATCAAGCTCGGCGATTTCCCGAAGTTCGGCTTCCCCATCGAGGGTAAGGTTAATCTCGACGAAACGGCCAAGATCTACGGCATGATCTCGAACATTGACGCCAACCTCGGCCGATTGTTCGACCGACTGGAGAAATTGGGCATCGCCGACGACACGATCGTCATCTTTTTGACCGACAATGGCCCGCAGCAGCCGCGCTACAACAGCGGCATGCGCGGCCGTAAAGCGAGTGTGTTTGAGGGGGGCACACGTGTGCCGTTCTTCGTGCGCTGGCCGGCAACGATGAGAGGTGATCAAGACGAAAGCCGCATCGCTGCCCACATCGACATTGCCCCAACGCTTGTCGAAGCATGCGGCGGTGCGATGCCGAAGGATCGCAAGATTGATGGCAAGAGCCTGTTGCCGCTTTGGGATGTTCGAGTCTCGTTTTGGCCGGACCGTCCCTTGTTTTTCCAGTGGCACCGCGGCGATGTGCCGGAGATGTATCGCGCGTTCGCTGTACGCACACAGAATTGGCGACTGGTCCAGCCCGTCGGCGTCGCAGAAGGATCAAATTTCGACAAGAACAAGCTCATGTTGTTCAGCATGACAAATGATCCATACGAGACGAAAGACGTCGGCGCGGACCATCCCGATGTGGTCGCCGATCTAAAGAAGCAATACGAGGCGTGGTTCAAGGATGTCGAGAGCACGCGCAAGTTCGCGCCGCCGCGTATCGTCGTCGGCTCGGAGAAAGAGAATCCATCCGTCCTGACCCGGCAAGATTGGCGCAGCAAGGACGGCGGCTGGACGCCGAAGAGCATAGGCCACTGGGAGCTGCACGTCGAAAGGGCGGGCGTTTTCGAGATCACGGCGACGCTGCCGACGCCTGCATCCAAGGATGCTGTGCTGCATCTGAAGATCGGCGCGAAGGAGTACGCCAAGAAGCTCGATGCGAAAGACAAGTCGGTCATCATCCGCGGCGTCGATTTACCCACGGGACCGCTCCGCCTCGAAGCGTGGATCGCGGAGGGCGCGAGCGTGCGCGGCATGCGCTTTGTGGAGGTGCGGCGCGAGTAGGGTGCGCCGCAGACCCAACGCAAAAAAACACCGTTGCAGGGCCGACGCCGTGCAACGGTGCTTTGGATCGTCAAGCAAACCTACGTTATTGCAAAATCCCCGACACCACGTCCCCCTGCACCAGTTCGCGCGGCTGATTGAGATGGTTGTACGCGATCGTGTGCGGGTTGATGCCGAGCGAGTGGTAGATCGTCGCCAGCAGTTCGCGCGGATGCACCGGGTTTTCGAGGGGCGCGGAAGCGGTCGCGTCGGAGCGGCCGTGCACGTAGCCTCGGCGGACGCCAGCACCGGCGATGATGCCGGTGTAGCAGTACGGCCAGTGGTCGCGGCCGTCGGCGCTGTTGGAGTTGCCCGACGTGCTCACGCCGCGCAACGGGCTGCGGCCGAATTCGCCCACGGCAATCACCAGCGTCTCGCTCAAGAGGCCGCGGTCGTCGAGGTCGGAAATCAGCGTCGAGAGGCCCGCGTCGAGCATCGGGCCCGATTGACGGCGCATACGATCCGGCAGGCCCTGGTGCACGTCCCAGGAGTGATTGTCGGAGTTCGCAACCTTCGGCCAGTTGATCTGCACGATGCGCGTGCCCGATTCGATCAGCCGCCGCGCTAACAAGCAGCACTGGCCGAACGTGTTCATGCCGTAACGCTCGCGCATCATCGCCGGCTCTTGGTTCAATGAGAAGGCGTTCCTTGCCCGACCGGACAGCACGAGGTTGAGCGCCTGGCTGTAGTATTGCGGCAGATCGTAGCGCGAAACCGCTTCCTCGATCTCGGGCATACCGGCGGAAATTTGTTCGCGCAAGCGACCACGGCGTTCGAGTCTCGACGCAGGAACCTCTGGCCGCAGCTGCAAGTCCTCGACCGACAGGCGGTTCATCTTGTTCATGTCCATGTCGTCGCCGGCCGGGAACAGATAGTACGGATCGTAGGCACGACCGAGGAAGCCCGCGGTGCCGCCTTTGTTGACGACGTTGCTCTCTTGCAAGGGTCGCGGCATCATCACGAAGGGCAGGGTCGGCTGCGTCGGCGGTTTCAGGCGCGTCACTTGGCTGCCGAAGTGCGGGTAGTCGCGCGGCGTCGGCGGTTCGAGTTGGCCGGAGGGGCTGACGGCGTCCGCCTGGTAGCCCGTCATCATTTGATAGATTGCGGCCGTGTGATTGAAGAGACCGATCGGCGTATAGCTCATCGTGCGGAGCATCGTCGTTTTGTCGAGAATCCCAGCGATGCGCGGCAACAGCTCGGTGACGCGCGTGCCGTTGATGCGTGTGTTGATCGGCGTGAAGATGCTGCGCACGCGATCGGGCGCATCGGGCTTCGGATCCCAAAGGTCAAGGTGGCTCGGCCCGCCTTGCATGTAGATGAGGATGACGCTGCGCGCGCGGTTCCAACCGGGTCCGCCGTTGCCGTTCGCGGGCGGGTCGGCCTTTGCTTGCAACGACATGAGATCCGCAAGCGACAGTCCGAGCATGGCGGAGCCGCCGATGCGCAGGAGTTCGCGTCGGGTCATACCGTCGCAGGTGGCTTTGCCTTGGTCACCGGGAATCACGAGCATCGCAGATCCTCCGAAAAGTTGGCGGGATCGAAGTTTGATGAAGTTTACCGGATGGAACACGTCAAGGGAAGGAAAATCGGCAGGAATTCTTGGTCGTTTGTTCACTTCGTTATATCGTCACGACGTGGGGGGCGTCAATGAGGAAAATGGATATTCATTTAGCCCCGCATCGCAGACGCGGGTTAATTCGGTCATACCCTCCCGCGTCTGCGACGCGGGGCTAAACCGCATCGTCTGCCATCCACGCCAGAAAATCCGCGCGCGTGATCGGCTTGGACATCCACGACGTATCGGGCAATGGCAGCTTCAACGCCTCGCGCACGCTCAACCACCCGCCTGGCAAGCATTCCGTTTTGCGCATCCCTTTCTGCGTGATCCAGGCGACTTGCTTGAGCTTCTCGCATTCGTCCGCGATGTGCAGAGCAAGGCGGACATCCTGGGCGACGTAGGCTAGAACCTTTTCGTATTCCCCCTTCGCCCACATTTTCGGCGCTTCGCCGCCCGACATGCCCGCGGTCTTTCCAGGAATTTTTAGTCCCTCCGCCACCTTCGCCAGACCAATCGGATAACCGAGCAGGCAGACCAAGTGAAACATCATATCGACGTGATCGTGCGCGCACGCCTTGCACTCGTCGCGAGCGCCGGCCTCTTCTTGCAGGACATCGAAGTCGAAACTGGCGCCGTTCCAAGTCAGGATAGTGTGCCCCTGCGCGGCCATGATGGACAAGTAATCGACGAGTTGCCGCACGTCAGCTCGCGTCATCTGGGACGCGGGTGTGCCGGCAGCAGTCTTGGAGTGCCAGAGCTTCGGCTCCGCGCCGATCGCGCAGGTCGCGGCGCAGACAATGCCGAGCGGGCGATGGTTGCGCCATAGGGAAAAGTCCCCAGGCAGCTCCTTCGCAGTCTCGATGTCAAAGGCGAGGTATTTGCGCGGAGTTTGCACGGTTGCCATGATGATGATTCTATAAGAAATCTGAACCTGACCCGATCATGTTTGCCGCTTGCGGCTTAGCGATCGCAAGACGCCCTGCGAACGCTAAACGGCAAGCAGCCACGGAGGACTCACTATGCCAAGCCGCGCCGCCACTGAGTACCGTTACGAAAAACTCACCTGGCCCGAAATCAACGACGCTATTGATATCGGCAAAGTCTGCATCCTGCCATGCGGCGCCGTCGAGCAGCACGGGCCGCACCTTCCACTCGATGTCGATCTCATCTGTCCCGGCGGCATCGCCAAAGGGGCAGGGCAAACGCTGCCGGACAAAATCCTCGTGTTGCCGATCGTCGCCTACGGCTACACCGGGCACGTCATGGACTTCCCCGGCACCATCAACAACGACTTCGAGCACTTCATGCACCACGTGCTCGACATCACGAAATCGCTCGCCTATCACGGCTTCAAGAAGATCATCCTCCTCAACGGCCACGGCTCGAACATGCCGAACCTCGATCTGGTCGCGCGGCGCACAAACCTCGAAACTGATGCCGAATGCGTTCTCTGTGCGTGGTGGCAACTGTTGGCCGTGGACAAGACGTTCCTGCCGAAGTGGCGTCAGAGCAAGTTCCCCGGCGGCTGTGCTCATGCGTGCGAGCTGGAGACGTCGCTGTATCTTTACCTCGATGGCGACAACGTGCGCAAGGACCTCATCAAGAGCGGCGACATCAGCTTCAACAACGACAACAGCCCGTTCAACTGGGTGGATCTCTTCGCCGCCGGCCCCGCGACGTGTGTCAGTTGGACGAGCAGCTACAGCGACACCGGCGTCCTGGGCGAGGCCGAGCTCGCGACCGCCGAGAAGGGAAAGTCCGCGTACGAGGAAGCCGTCAAGCAACTGTGCCGCTACGTGCAATACTTCCAGCCGCGGCCAAAAGACGTGCGCAAGGACCACCATCGCAAGAAGCCGTCCATGCCGATACCTTGGGGACAACGGCCCGTGCAATAATTCGATTAGCACTCGCGCGACGCCGCGCAAGCGCGTGACGCACAGCGAGAAATAGCCTGACGCACAAGCGGCTGCCCACCTCCGTCGCTTGCGCGTCCGGCTAACCGGAACGCTCGCGTGCGAACAATTCGTTGAACAGCCGCCGCGTTTGCGTCGTGTGCCACTCCAGCACCTGCAAGAAAATCTGCCCCGCGCCGAGGTTCGCGGTCGCCTCGCAGCCCAGGCGTTTGGCGAGCTTCTCCAGGTCTTCCGGCGACTCCGGCAATTCGTCGAGCGAACGATTATGGAAGATGCGCAGCCGGCTTTCCACGGTGCGCATGAAGTCGAAGCACGAGCGCAGCGTCGCGTGCTCCTCCGGTCGAATCAGCTTGGCGTCGTGCAGCGCGTCGAGCGCTCGCCAGGTATTGGCGTCGCGCACGCCCGGATGTTGCCGGCCGTACTTCATGCGAAACATCTGTACGATGAATTCGATGTCAATGATGCCGCCGAAGCCGCGTTTCAAATCGCGTTTGCTTCCGGATGCTTCGACGCGGCCGCGCATCGACAAGATCTCGTCGGTGATGCCCGGCTTCCATTCGAGATCGTAAATTTGGTGCTGAATACAGCGCATCACGTCCTCGGCGAAATCCGGATCGCCGAAAACAATCCGGCTGCGCGTGAGGGCCTGACGTTCCCAGAGTTGGGCGTCGCCTTGCTCATAGTAGCGTTGAAACTCGCTCAAGGGGATAACGAGGCTGCCGGACTTGCCCGTCGGCCTGAGGCGCATGTCCACTTGATAGAGCCTGCCACGCGGCCCCACGTAGCTCGCCGCGCGGATGATTTTCTGCGCCAGTTCAGAAAAGAAGTGGAAGTTGTCCGTCAGTTCGAACGTGTCCCAGCGCGTCGAGCCTGGCGGCGGCATCGTGCGGCCATCGCCTTCGTAGATAAGGATCAAATCGAGATCGCTATGATAGCTCATCTCGCGGCTGCCGAGCTTGCCCAGTGCGAGCAATACATAGCGGCTGGGAGCCAAGGATGAAGGATGAGGGCTGAAGGATGAATGGGCGGATTGTTCATCCTTCTGCCTTCCGTCTTCATCCTTTTCCTTCGTCGGCATGCCAAGCCTTTTGACCAGCGGTGGATATTGCAGGACCGCGAGCTGCACGAGAATCACCTCCGCCAGATCGCTGAGGGCCTGGGTCGTGTCGATGATCGTGTCTTTGCCGAGGATGTCGCGCACACCAATGCGCAGCAACTCCTTGTCCTGGAAACTATGCAAGATCGGATCGAGATCGTCGGCGTTGCGGGTCAACTCGATCAATTCGTAGTGCAGGTCATCCTTGATGCGCGGCGTGTTTAACACCAGACTGTCGAGCAGTTCATCGATCATGCCCGGATTCGTGGTCAGGATCTCCGACAGGAACTGGCTCCAAGCGCACAGGTCGACGTACAGCTTCAAGCTCGGCGTGTTGAAACTAAAGAGTTCCCACAGCACGGCTTTTCCGCCAAGCGACGCGGAGACCTTTTCGAGATTGACGAGCGCCATGTCGGGATCAGGCGTTTCGGCTACGACCTTCAAGAGCTGCGGTGCGATGTTCGCGAGGAACTGCCGACAGCGACGCGAAGACAGAAACGGGATGGTCTCGGTGGCGAGTTGATTGAGGTTCTGATACGCCGCCAGCGGGTCCTTGAACGGATACTTGCCGAGCACTTGGCGGATGCGTTCGGGTTCGGGATTCGGATCGAGCAGAAGATCCGATTCGGGTTCTTCTTCGCTGCTGACGAAGGATTGATGCAGTAGATGATTGAGGATGGTGCGATTGAGGGCGGTTTTTTCGCGGTAATCTTCGAGGAAGGCGTCGTAGGGGTCGAGCAGCGTCTTTCTCCCCTCTCCATCTGTACTCAGGGGGAGAGGGGTTGGGGGTGAGGGGGCTGCGCTGTCAGCGACGGCGTCCTGCGCCAAGCTAGATGGGACGGCGGCTTCCGCGGGTTCGTCCCCCTCACCCCCGGCCCCTCTCCCCCTGAGTACAGATGGAGAGGGGAGAGGTTTCGCCGGGCACGCCGCGGCGTACCCCATACGCAGGGCGAGCTTGCGCAGTTCATCGGGCTTGTCGGGCAGGCGATGGGTTTGCTGATCGAACATCAATTGCAGGCGATGCTCGACCTTGCGCAAGAAACGATAGGCGTCATCGAGAACGCGATATTCGAGGTCGGTCAGGCAGCCGACTTTTTCCAACGCGCGCATCGCCTTAAGCGTATTCGGCTGACGAATTTCCGGCAAATCGCCGCCATTGGAGAGTTGCAGGAACTGGATGGTGAACTCGACATCACGAATGCCGCCGTGCCCCGTCTTGACCTCGGTGTCGCTTTCACCATGCGGGCCGGACTTGTGCTCGATTTTGCGTTTGAGCGCCTTGATCTCGTTGATCTCGGCCACGCTCAAATACTTGCGATAAACGAACGGCTCGATGGCCTTCAGGAACTCCTCGCCGAGCTTGGCATTCCCCGCGACGGGACGAACCTTGATGAGGGCCTGGCGTTCCCAGGTCCGGCCCAGCGTGTCGTAGTAATGCAACGTGCTGGCAAGCGAACGTGCCAGTGGTCCGCGCTGGCCTTCGGGACGCAGGCGCAAATCGACGCGATAACCCTGCCCGCCGTCGGTGTTGGCGCTGAGGAGTCGGACCACTTCCGAGCAGACACGGGCGAAGTAGTCGTCGTTGCTGATGCCGGCCATGTTCGTGCCGGCGGTGTGTCCTTCCTCGTCGTAGACGAACATCAGATCGATGTCGCTGGAGTAGTTGAGTTCCTTGCCGCCCAGCTTGCCGAAACCGAGGATGACGCAACGCGCCGGCTCGCCCGCTTTGGTGAACGGTTCGCCGAAACGCTGGCTGATGTTCGTCCGGGCGACTTCCAAAGCGACTTCGAGCGACGTGTCCGCAACCCGTGAGATGTCGCGCGTGATCTCCTCTAGCGGGCGATCGCGGATAATGTCGTTGGTTCCGATACGCAGCATCTGCTTCTGGCGAAAACGCCGGAAGGCGCATAGCGTGCTCGAATCGTCTTGAACCGCCGTCGCCTCCTGGCGTAACTGTTCCAGCATCTCGGCCCGGCTGGGACTGCTGCGCAAGGGGATGCGTAACATCTCAAGAAATTCTGGATTCGTGATAAGGAGATCGCTGAAGAACTGGCTCGAACTGAAGAGTTGCAGCATCGTCTCGAGCGTGCGTCCCCGGCTCTCCATTAACGTCGGCACCAGGGACGGCCCCGTGTTGCTGATGAATCGCTCGAAGTTATTGAGCGCCATGTCCGGGTCGGCGCAGCGCGGCAGCAAGCGGCCGAGCGGATGGCACAGCTCGCTCAACGCTTCGAATCCGAGCACGTTCGCCAACTGTTCGAGGTTGCTATTTCCACGCTCGAAGTCGTCGATGTCCCAGTCGGAGAGGAGTTTGCACGCCTGCTCGGCCGAGTCCAGACAGAGACGCAGTTCATCCGTTTGCATGGTCAGTGGATATCGCTTCTGTACTTTGAACTATTATGTGGCCAAACTGGCTGTTCTTATCATAACCATCCAGTAACGACTGACCACTGACCACTGCCGGAGGCTTCATGTTCTCACTAAAAGATCGCGTCGCGCTGGTGACTGGCGCCGGCCGCGGCATTGGCCGCGCGATTGCCTTGGCACTTGCCGACGCCGGAGCCAGGGTTGGCATCACCGCACGTACTGCCGAGGAACTCGACGATGTCGTCAGCGTGATTAGAAAGGGGGGCGGGGAGGCTCTCGCCGTTGTCGCGGATTTAGGGCGCAAAGGCGCGCCCACGGACGTGCTGCAACAGATGCAGGCCAAGCTCGGCGCCGTGGACGTGCTCGTCAACAACGCGGGCATCGGTTCCAGTTCGGATCCCAGGCCAATCGCGCAATTCAATGACGACTTCTGGGACCTTACTATCTTGCTCAACCTTACCGTCCCCTACCAACTCAGCAAAGCCGTGCTGCCCACAATGCACGCGAAGAAGTGGGGCCGCATCATCAATATCGCCTCCATCAACGGCAAGACTCCCAGCCTACACGGCGCGGCATATGCGGCGAGCAAACACGGGCTCCTGGGTTTGACGCGGACGCTGGCGTTAGAAGTCGCCAAGGAGGGCATCACCGTCAATGCGATCTGCCCTGGGCCGGTGCATACCTTGATGAATGATCGACGCCTCGAGTACGATGCGAAACGGCGTGGGATTTCCTTCGCGGAGGTTGAGCAAGGCATGACGCCGATCGGCGGTCGCCTCGAACCAGAAGACATTGCTCCCATGGCTGTCTATCTCGCGAGCAACGAAGCCCGCATGATCACGGGGCAAGCGTATAACATTTGCGGCGGCGTGCTTCTTTATTAGCCGTTCGTGGTTTGGCGTGCGCGCGACGCCGTGCGAGCGCAAAGCCGCGAGCGGCGGGGACTTGGCCCATGCGCTGGATTCTCTCCCTCTCGATGTGTCTGATTGCGATGAGCGCCCGCGCCCAGGAGTTCGCCCTGCGCGACGGTGACACAGTCGTCTTTCTCGGCGACAGCATCACGGCCGCGCGTACCTACGGCAAGATCATCGAAAACTACACGCTGCTGCGTTTCCCCGATCGCAAGGTTCGCTTCTACAACGCGGGGCAAGGAGGCGACACCGCAGCAGGCTGCGTGCAGCGCCTCGATCGCGATGTTTTCGTGCATCGCCCCACTGTTGTCATCGTCGCGTTCGGCATGAACGACATCGGTTGGGGCCTCAAGGCGGACGACGAGCACAAGAAAAAATACCTGGACGGCGTGCGCCGCATTATCCAGGAATGCCAGAAACGTAAAGCCCGCGTCTACCTCTGCTCGGCCGCGATCACTGGCGCAGATCCCGCCAAGAGCGCGGACGCCTTCCTGCAAAAAATGTGCGACGAGGGAATGGCCCTGTCGCGCAAGCTGGGCGAACAGGCGATCGACGTGCAGCGGACCATGCGCGGCATCCAGAATAAAGTTTGGGCGTACAACGACAAGCTCAAGGACGGTGCCAAGAAAATCAGCCTGCACGCGATCGATGGCGTACATCTCAACGACCTCGGTCAGCTCGCCATGGCCTATGCGATACTCAAGGGGCTCGACGCGCCAGCCGAGGTGTCGTCGGTGCATCTTGACGCGCAGGATCCGAAGCGAGTCACCGTCGCGGGCTGTAAGATCAGCGACATCGTCATGCGCGCAGGCCGGCTGGAATTCACCCGGCTTGATCGGGGCCTGCCCTTCAATTACGGATTGTTCTATGCTCTCAACTTTCTGTTTGTGCCGGTGCTCGACGAATTGAACCGTTACACACTCCGAGTCAATAGCCTCAGCGAAGAACGCTACGAGCTTGTCGTCGATGAACGCAAAGTCGGCACGTTCACGAAGGCGCAGCTCGCGAAAGGCGTCAATATCGCCTCGGCCACGGGCGATGCCTGGCAGCCGGGCGGCCCGTGGGATGCGCAAGCGCAAGTGGTCAAATCGCTGACCGACGCCCGACACGATCTCGCCGTCGCCCAGGTGCTCGCCAACGCTTACATCAAGGACGGTCCACTGCCGTTGCAAATGGCCCTGACCGCGCTCCGCACTGATGACGACCTGATCTCGCTGCAACGCCTCGTCGCACAGCCGAGGCCCTATCGATTCGTGCTGCGTCCCGCGCCGTAGCCGCAAGCGGTACAATGGGGAGGCGCCATGTTGGTCGATCTCGTGCAAACCACAACCCGTGACGGCGTGCGCCTCGACGGCATGCTGCAAACTCCCGCGCAATCCACCAGAACGTGGCCTGTGGACGGACTCTGCTTCGTGCACGGGACCGGCGGAAACTTCTACGCCTCGTCGCTCTTCGACGCGATCGGCGAACGCTGCCTTCAGCGTGGCTGTGCGGTCTTGCGCGTCAACACGCGCGGGCACGACGGGATCTCGAATGCCGTCACGTCGAAAGGCGGCCGGCGCCTCGGCGCGGCGTATGAGATCGTGGACGATTGCCGGCATGATCTGGCGGCGTGGATCGATTTCCTGAAGGAACGCGTCGGTCCGCGCGTCGGCCTGGTCGGCCATAGCCTCGGCGCCGTCAAGAGTCTCTACGCGCTGGCTCATGACACGTCACTTCATGTGGAGCGCGTGATCGCCATCTCGCCGCCGCGCTTGTCGTATGCGTGGTTTTGCGAAAGTCCGGAGGGCCAGCAATTCCTGGGGACGTATCAGCGTGCCGAGGCGCTCGTGGAAGCAGGACAGCCGACGACGCTCATGGACGTGCAGCTCCCCTTGCCGATCGCAATAACTGCCGCGGGATATGTCGAGAAGTACGGACCGGACGAACGCTACAACTATTTGCCATTCATGCGAAGCGTGCGCGTACCGACGTTGCTCACGCTCGGCGCCATCGAAGCGGAGCACAACATGGCCTTCCGCGGCGCGGCCGAGATGTTGCGAGAATCGCAACACCGCACACTGACGCTGGCGACGATCGCAGACGCCGATCATTTCTACTCAAAGGCGCGGCCGGCGTTGATCGCACGGCTCGACGAATGGCTGACAGAGGCCGATGCGTAGGCGAGGGATTCATTATTAGTCGTAACTGTTCACCCCTCTCCCCTGTACTCAGGGGAGAGGGGCCGGGGGTGAGGGGTTGAGGTGTCGCGCAACTGTCTGTTCCTCCCCCTCACCCCCATCCCCTCTCCCCCTGAGTACAGGGGGAGAGGGGTGGTGAATGGTTACGATAAGTCTTCGCTAACGCTTCAGGCTCCGGCAGCATTTTGCTCTTGCACATCTCGAAGTTGACGCTATATACCGCTCTCTTGCCATAGGCGAAGGATCGTCATGATTCACTGGAGGGGAGGGAATCCATGACCGCGAAGTGGGGAAGTTGTGCAATTCTGGCAATCTGCCTGTCGCTTCTGTTCGGCTGTCGTACGTTGCAGCCGAACGTGAAGCCCGATTCCGATCCCGAGCGTTTTGCTTCGCCGCCGGAGGAGGGCCGCTACGAGAGGCCCGGCTATCCCAAGGCAGCCTACGATGCGCCGATCGATCCCGTCAAACGCAACTTGGATGCAAAGGGCGGCATGCCCAGCATGGGGCGCGGTGGCGGTATGCCTGGCATGGGTTCCGGCAGTGGCCGTTACTGATCCGCTGCCAGAAACCGCTGCAACGCCGCGCGCAACGTCGCCACGATCTTGTCCTGATCCGACGGCGTCAACGCCGTCGCATCTTCACGGCGCAAACCTTGCCAGTACAGCTTCACCGGCCAGCCCGTATTCTCGGCCGCGTGATTGAACTGTTCGCGCACGCGCTGGCCCCAGACGAGGCCCCAGCGATCCCGAAACATCAACCACAGCCGATCGAATTCCGAGCGTTCCCGCCCGCGCTGCCGCACGCACAACCACGTAAGCCAAGGGATGGCGGTCAATAACCCATCAAACATCAATGCCGGCTCGAAACCCGCAAACCACTCCGGCGCGTAGAGCAGTATGAGTTCGCCGGCGCCGACGAACAACAGCAGCAGCGCGCCCGGGCCGAGACGCGTCGGTAAATAGTTGAGGATGACGACCGCCAGCGTCGCCGCCAGAAAGAAAATCCGCAAGGGATCGATCGGATGAGTGCCAATGAACAGCGTTTCGACCATTGGCAGAACCATGACGGCGAACAGGCCGAGCACGACAAAATTCCACGCGAAGACGTGCGGCCGGCGTGCGCCGAGCACGGCGACGCCGGCACAGCTCGTGAGTGCGAGTGCGCAGAAGCGGCCGGGCGCCAGGGCGGTTTGTGCGGGATCATCGAGGAGAAACGCGACAGCCCAACTCAGCCAGGCGATCACGCTCCACGTCAGTGCGTGCGCCAGGCTGGTCGCGCGATTGGCGCGCCATGCCAGGCCGAGCGGGATCAAACCCACGAGGATCAAGAGGACGAGAACGATTCGCATGACGCAATGATTGTATAGTCCCACGCTGATTCTTGCCGCTAGCGATTCGGCAAGCTAACCCACATGCGATAGCCCGCCTCGTGCGGCGCTGTAACTCTGGGCGAAATGTAATGCTTATTCCCATTGCACAAATCCGTCCGCGCGGGATTGCGCGCGAATTACAATCGTGCGCCAATCCCGTTCTGACGATTAAAGATATAGTTGGGTATCCCATTTCGACGCCCACTAGTTGCCTGATCGTGAGGTTACCCCATGAAACGAATCCTGCTCGGACTGTTGTTGCTGTTCCCCATGGCATGGGCCGCCCCGTCGCACGCGCAGTGGGTCTTCGCCAAGAAAACCAAAACAAACCCCTCGCAACGCGTGCCGGAGTTGATCTTGATGCTCAAGACCGACGGCGACGAGCGCAGACGCGCCGGGGCCGCGGAGGAGTTGCGCGATTACGATTCGGTGGCCTTTACGGAGATCGTGCCGGTACTCGTGGACGTATTGCGGAGCGACAAGAAACAAAACGTGCGTGTGGAGGCGTTGAATAGCCTGATGAAGATCAGGCCGGTGACGCAGCTGGCCGGGCAGGCGATCGAGAAAGCCGCGGCGGATGATGAGGCGTGGCGCGTGCGTTGGCAAGCGAAGACGGCATTGGCCCGGTATCACCTGGCAGGATATGTCTCGAAGAAAGTGGATGTGGCCAAGGGGAAACAAACGAACGAGCCGCCGCTCGCCGAGCCGATGCCCCGTTACGAGCCGCTGCCACGTGTGGAACCGCCTGCGCTGAATCCGGCGATCCCACGTCCGCTGCCGTTGGGGGTGCCGACGCCGAAGGAGCCGAGCCCAGGCCCGACGTTGTTTCCGTGAGGATACGTCAACGACGGCCCTACACACGAGCCCGCAGCGCAAACTTGAGCGGCGACAAATCGTATTACTTCGTGTTGGTCAAGCGTTGCAGCTGTTCTTCACTCAATTCGCTCAGGAACTTGCAGCCGAGCATCCAGTCGCCGTCCTCGTAGCGGCGCATATGGACGACCTTGGCGAAGACGGTGGACGGCGCCTGCTCGCCATCGCCGGGAAGCTCAATGGCCAAGCCAGTTCCCTTTTCAAATCGGCGCTGCAGCTTGAGCCGCACGCCTTCCTGTGAGATGTCCGCGATCAAACCTTTCCAGGGCGTCTCTTTCATTTCCCGCACGGACGCCGGGAGACACGCTGTGGGAACTTCGCACGCTTGACGTTCGTACACTCGACATTCCCGGCGTGATTCGATCGGGACAGGATATTCGTGAACGGACAGCACGGGTGTTGACATGGCGCTCCCTTATATTTAGTGAGCGAGGTGATTTTCAACCCTAGCTCGCTGCGGACAGGAGTCAAGCTGGTTTTCAGGAGTCGCAATAATCCAAGAATCGGCTGCCATGGAACGCCCGGTAGTGTCTCAGTTTCGCACGACCATCGTAGACCTCACGCTCCGCGTGAGGAATCCTCACGCGGAGCGTGAGGTCTACGGTCGAAACTGAGACACTACCGAACGCCCGGTCTATCGCATTACGGCAGCCTTAAAGATCCGCACTTTCCAGGTGAAGTACCAAGTGGTAAGTTAGTGATTGCAATCTCTCACGAAATCGGGCTCGCGTGCCCCTAACCCTTCAATCTCTCGTCCGCCATGGGCGAGGAGAGCCAGGATCACATGACCCAGAGCGGCGCCGGCCCCTACCTGGTCACTCGTCGCGACGACGGCTACGGCGACGTCTACCCGCTTCAGCCTGGACAGCGCTGCACCCTCGGCCGCGCCAACACCAATCGCATCGTCTTGAAAGACGAACTCGCCAGTCGCGATCACGCCGAGGTCTATTTCGCCGAACAGCGCTGGCGGCTGCGCGACCTCAAAAGCCTTAACGGCACACGCATCAATGATGCGGTGCTTGACGCCGAATGGGAGCTCTCGCCCGGCGACGAATTCCAGATCGGCAAGTCGCGCTACATCTTCGTCAATCACATCGACGAATTGCCGAAGGTGCCGATGCCGTCGCTCAAGGACACCGTGTCGATCAAGCGCCGGCTGTCGCAATCGCGTTTCTTGACGCCAAACCCGGAAGACGTGTCTGAAGAATCGAAGGACGGCTCGGCCCGGCGTTCGATTAGCCATGATCTGAGCCAGCTCTACCGCCTCGGTCTGGCGATGGGGGCCGCCGCCACCTATCACGAACTGGCCGACGTCGTTCTCGACGGACTGCTCGCCGCCGTCAAGGCCGAGGTCGGCGCCGTGCTCACCATCAAGGAAGGCCGCGAAACGGAGATCACGTCGGTGCGCCCCGACGGCAACGCCAAACGGCTCTATTCCCCCGTCTCCGAATTCGTCACCCACGAAGTCATGAGCGGCCGCGAGGCGATCTTGGCGGAAGATATCGCGCGCAATCGCTATCTCAGCCAGCGTGAGAGCATCACCAATCTCGGCGCCACCAGCTTGATCTGCGCGCCGGTCATCCATCAGGACAAGGTGCGCGCGCTCGTTCATCTCTATTGCACCGATCCGCACAAATCGTTCAGCAACGACGATCTGGAATTCACGATCGCCGTCGCCAACCACTTCAGCATCGTCATGGGGCAGATGCAGCGCCAGGATTCGCTATCGCTGGAGAACCGCTCCTTGCGCGAGCAACTCCACGTCGACAGCGACCTGATCGGCGAAAGCCTCGCCATCAAGGACATCCACGAGCAGATCGGCCGCGTCGCCCCCACCAACGCCACGGTGCTCATCCGCGGCGAGAGCGGTTCGGGCAAAGAGTTGATCGCCCGTGCCATCCACTTCTCCAGCCACCGTCGCGAGGGGCCGTTCATCTGCCTCAACTGCGCCGCCATCACCGAGACCCTTTTGGAGAGTGAACTCTTCGGCCACGAGAAAGGGGCGTTCACCGGCGCCACGGAAAAAAAGATCGGCAAGTTCGAGGCGTCCGATCGCGGCACGATCGTCCTCGACGAGATCGGCGAGATGGCGTACAACACGCAGGCCAAACTCCTGCGCGTGCTCGAAGGGCATCCTTTCGAGCGCGTCGGGGGCTCGACGCCGATCCGCGTCGATGTCCGCGTCGTCGCCGCCACCACTCAGCCGATGGAGCAAAACATCAAGGACGGAAAGTTTCGCCGCGACCTCTTCTATCGGCTGCAAGTCGTCGAGATCCACGCCCCGCCAATGCGCGACCGGCGTTCGGATGTGCCGATCCTGGCGGAGCATTTCTTGAAGCGATTCACGCGCGAAACGGGCCGCAAGATCCGCGGCTTCACGCCGGCAGCGCTGGCAAAGATGGAGCAGTACGATTGGCCGGGCAATGTCCGCGAGCTCAAGAACGTCATCGAACGCGCGGTGGCGCTCGCGCGCACACCGACACTTGACATCAGCGACATTCTGCTTTCGACGCTGGAATTGCCCGGATCGAGTTCACCGGCCAACGGCGCATCGTATGCCGCGCTATCGTTGGAAGAATTGGAGAAGCGCCACATCCTGCGCACGCTCGAACACACGCTCTGGAACAAGAGCCAGGCAGCCGCGATATTGGAGATCGAACGCTCGACGCTGGATCGCAAGATCAAGGCGTATCAGTTGAAGAAGGACGATTGATGATTTTCGTTTAGCGATCGCATTACGCCGACGAGCGCTCAACGAATTGCCGGGTTACTCATGCGGCAGTGCATTCTTCGCGAAGATCCACTCCTCGATCGGCTTCCCCTCGATCAGATGCTCCTGCACAAACCGCTCGATCTTGTCCGGCGTCATGTCGTGATACCACGTGCCTTCGGGATAGACGACCATCGCCGGGCCGTTGCAGCAGATGCGCAGACAACCGACGCGCGTGCGTTGACAGACGTTGTCGCCCGCTTGTAAGCCCGCGTCCTTGAGCTTCTGCTTGAGTAGCTCCCACGATGCTTCGCCGACCTCCGGCGTACAGCACTTCGGACCGAGGCACAAAAAGACGTGGCGATGGTAGGAGCCGATGCTGTGTTTCGTAACGACCTTTTGTAGATCTTCGTCTTCCTTGCTCATGGGGTCTCCTCGCGCGGGGCCGTCGTCTTCTCTAGTTGAACCACATCACCGGCGCCTGCTGCGCCATTGGAATCGGTAGGCGGTTGATCCGTCGCACACGCTTGGGGTGGGTGCTCCAAGGGTTCCTGCGGCCCCGCCATGATCGACGCCACCACGGATACCGCCAATATGGCCGAAATCACCCCGAGGGAAATGAAGATCAATGCTTGTGTACCGATGCCGACTTGTTCCAGGTACGGCGTCAATTGGTCCTGGGAAATCATCTTCAGGCCGACGAAACCGAGAATCAGGGATAGACCGGCGCTGAGATAGCGGAACATGCCAAGCAGGTTGGCGAGCAAAAAGTACAAGGCCCGCAGGCCCAGGATGGCAAAGATGTTCGACGTGTAGACGATGAAGATGTCCTGGGTAATGCCGAAAATAGCGGGAATCGAATCCAGGGCGAAAACCACGTCGGTGCTTTCAATGACCAGAATTACCACGGGCAAGGTGGTCATGTGCCAGCGATTGTCCCGCTTGACCCAGAAATGGGGCGTATCGTAGCCGTCAGCGATGCGGAAAAAGCGTCGGGCCAGGCGCAGGATGGGGTTCTTGCCTGGATCGATCTCTTCCTCCACGGAGTACCAAAGGCGGTAGGCCGTGTAAATGAGGAACAAGCCGAAGAGGTAGATCATCCAGTGGAACGTCTGCAGCAGCGTGGCGCCCAGCAAGATGAGACTGATGCGCATGATCAGAGCGCCGAGGATGCCCCAGAGCAAGACGCGCGGCTGAAAGTGGCTCGGCACGCTGAAGTAGCGAAAGATGACCAGGAAGACGAACAAGTTGTCCACCGACAGCGACTTCTCGATCAAGTAGCCTGTGATAAACTCGATCGCCCTGGTGCCCCCCTCTCCCGCTTCCTCGGGGTACCAGACGTGCCAGTACTGCCAAATTCCCCAGGCAAAGGCGAATGAAAGAGTAATCCAGACAATGCTCCACGCCGCCGCTTCTTTCATGCTGACGGCATGTACGTGCCGCTGAAACACGAACAGGTCGATCGCCAACATGACGAGAACGAAAAGGTGAAAGGCAATCCAGATGGCCACGGGAGATTGCAGCCAGGAAAGGAGATCGTCCATGCACATTCCTTGCCGCTGCTTGCGGCTTAGCGTTCGCACGGTGCTACGCGAGCGCCAAGACGCAAGCGGCTATTGTTCCATGATCTCTTTCGATTTCTTGTCCGCCAACTCGTCGATCTTGCCCTCGAAGGTCTTGAGCAACGTCTGCACCTGTTCCTTGCCCTGATCGCGATCGTCCTCGGTCATCTCCTTGGCCTTCTCGGCTTGATCGAAGTGCTTGTTGGCATCACGGCGGATATTGCGGCACGAAACCCGGGCGTCCTCGCTGCGCGTCTTGATTTCCGCGACCATCTTCTTGCGCTGATCGCCCGACATCGACGGAACCGTCAGACGGATCATCTTGCCGTCGTTGTTCGGCGCCATGCCGAGATTACTCGAGCGGATCGCCTTCTCAATGTCCTTCAGGCAGCTCGCGTCGAACGGCCGAATGACGACCGATTGCGGATCGGGACAGTTGATCTGCGCCAGCGTCTTGAGCGGCGTCGGCGAGCCGTAATATTCGACCTTGAGCTGGTCGACGAGCGCCGGCGTCGCCCGCCCGGTTCGCAATCCGCGCAGCTCGCCCGTGAAGACACTCAATGCCTTCTCCATGCGTTCTTCGGCATCGAACAAGATTTCGTCGGTAGACATGGTATTACTCCTGCCGCTTGCGGCTTAGCGCTCGCATGGCGCCACGTGAGCGCTAAGCCGCAAGCGGCCTAAATCGTTTCCACCAGCGTTCCAATCGCTTGCCCCGCGATCGCACGCTCGATGTTCCCTTCTTTGTTGAAGTTGAAAACGAGAATCGGCAGCCGCGCGCTGCGGCACATGTCGATGGCGGCAGCGTCCATCACGCGCAGATTGTCGCGCAGGACCTGGGCGTGCGTTAGCTTGTGATACTTCTGAGCGTGCGGGTTCAGTTCCGGATCCTCGGTGTAGACGCCGTCCACCTTGGTCGCCTTCAGGAGAATGTTCACTTCCAGCTCGCAGCCGCGCAACGCCGCCGCGGTGTCGGTGGTCACGTAGGGATTGCCCGTGCCGCCCGCGAGGATGACGATGCGGCCCTTTTCGAGATGCCGAATCGCACGGCGATGGATATACGGCTCGGCGACTGTCTCCATGTGGATGGCGGTCATGAGACGCGTTTCGCAGCCGATGCTTTCCAGACAGCTCTGCAGGGCCATGCCGTTGAGGACGGTCGCGAGCATCCCCATGTAATGGGCGGTGGTCTTCCTGATGACGGTGCCGCCTGCGGAGAATTGCTCGCCGCGCAGGAGATTGCCCGCGCCGACGACGAGGGCGAGTTGCACGCCGCGTTCTTGAATCTTCTTCACCTGCGTGGCGATCTTAAGCGTATCGTCGATGTTGATGCCGCTCTTGCCCGGCGCGCCAAAGCCCTCGCCGGAGAGCTTAAGGAGTACGCGTTTGAATTTGGGTTTCAGGGGATCGGGAGTGTCATCCATGGCGGATTCCGAGAGGATTGTGCGTGATTAACTAACCAAGGGATTATAGTGGAGAAGGCGTGCGGCAGCCAATCAGCGTCGAAGCCAGACGAGGCCAAGCCGCAATGTGGTGCGACGCTCCGCGTCGCAATTTCACGACGCGGAGCGTCATGCCACATTGTGTACCAAGGCGCAAGCTTCTCAATACCCCTTCTGCTTATCGACGACGCACAACAGCGGCTCGCCGGCCACGAAGCGGCGCACGTTCTCGCGGAACAAGCGCCACTGGCGATCGCGGGCGCCGTCCGATTGGCCGCCGATGTGCGGGCTGATGACGACGTTCGGCATCTTCCAGAGCGGATGGGCGTCGGGCAACGGTTCGGGATCGGTCACGTCGAGGCCGGCGCCGGCGATCGTCTGCTTCATGAGTGCGTCGATCATCGCCTTTTGATCGACGAGGCCGCCGCGAGCGATGTTGATGAAGTACGCCGACTTCTTCATCGCGTCGAATTGCGACTTGCCGAACATGCCCTTCGTCTGCGCCGTCAACGGACAGGCGAGGACGACGACGTCGGCCTGCGCGATTCGCTCCATCAGTTTCGCGGGCGGTTCGAGGCTGAAGACGAACGACGGCTTGACGATCGCGTCACTGGGATCGATGGCCTGAACGCGCATGCCGAACGCTTCGGCTCGGCGTGCGATCTGCGTGCCGATGCCGCCCAGGCCGACGACGAGCATCGTCTTACCATGCAATTCCTGGGCTTTCGAGGCGTCCTTGAGTTTCTGCCAATGGCCCGAGGCAGAGGTCTGTTTATGTAGTTCCGGCGCCAGTCCGCGCGTCAGCGCCAGCAAGAGAGCCATGGCTTGATCGGAGACATTGGGCCCATAGAGACGCGCGGTGTTGGTAACGACGACCTTGCTGTTGACAACGGCAGGCACGAGGTCATTCTCGACACCGGCGTGCCCGACCTGGATCCAGCGCAGATTCGGATTGGCCTTGACGATGTCGGCCGTGCAGTAGCCGAGAACTGCGTCGGCCCCGAGCGCTTCCTTGGCCGCCTCCTCAGCAGTTTTGACCGGCACGAAGAAGATGTTCGGCGCGATGATCTTCAGCTCCGCGAGTCTAGCCGGCATCAACGACGGGACGACGATCTTCTTTGGCGCCGCCCAACCCTTATCCGTCTTCGTCGGCGACGGGCCTTCGTAGATGCCGAAATCTTCAACAAGGTCCCACGGCATCGTGCGGCCCGTGGATTCGTCGAACACGTGCCGCGTTTCGTTCTTGCGCGTGTTGGCTTCGATGCCGGTCCATTCCTTGTGCCAGGGCATGTCGATGCTCTTGAGGATGTCCTCGAATTCCTTGCCCGCAGCGATGCCCTTTTTGACCTGCTCACGCAGTTCGACGAAGTAACGGCGTTGCTTGCCGAGCACGCTCTTGTCCGTCAGCGGACCGTGGCCGGGGCAGACGATTTGGACATCGAGCTGCTGTGCTTTTTCAAGTACGCGAATCCACGACGCCGAATCGGAGTGCCCCATATAGTTGAATGGCCCGTTCGTGCACGCATCGCCGGTGCAGAGGATCTTGTGTTTGGGCAGATAGAGCAGCGCGTCGCCGGCGGTGTGAGCGTGGCCGAAGAAATAGATCTCGACACGCTGTTTCTTGTCGTCGAAGACTAGCTTTTCATCGAAGATCAGGTCCGGCACTTTCAAATAGCTGGCGGCGATGTCCTTGCGATCTTTCTTGGCGTCCTCGAATTCCTTGGGTCCATTGATGCGCAAGAGCTTCGCCGTGCTGGCCGAGGCGATGATGGTCGCGCCTTCTTTGGCGAAGACGGCGTTGCCGTAGGCGTGATCGCCGTGATGGTGCGAATCGAGCACGTAGCGGATCGGCTTATCCGTCGTCTTGCGTATGGCGGCGATGACGTCGCCGGCCTCTTTCGGGAAGTTGGCGTCGTAGACGAGGACGTAATCCTCGAAGACGATCCAAATATTGTTGGACCCGCCGAAGACGACGCTCTTGTCGGTGGCGCTGATCTGCGCATAGCGGAAGAAAACGCCGGGAGCGATCTCGCGCACCTCGTTGAATTTGAGTTTAGGGATGTCCTGAGCCGAAGCCGCGGCCACCGCGCTGGTCAGGAAGAATGTGGATACGAATGCGCGCAAGATCAGTTTCATGATGGAACAACTCCGGGTTTGTTGCGATCTGGGAACAATTTACGCAATCAGAGTTCGGGATGCAATCACCAAATTCGTTACAATGAACCCGCGGAAGCACTGCGTAGTCACTTATTCCGTGTTGCGAGCATAACGCTTGCACGGCTTTTGAACCGGGGTGCAAGCGAGACCCTTGCACTACAAATTGATGCCGATGGATGCTCACACCCTGGAACTCTTGGAGTTTCACAAGATCCGCGCCCTCATCGCGAGCTACGCCTATGGCTCGCTCGGCAAGGACCTCGCGCTTCTTTTGGAACCGAGCACCCATGTCGATGCCATTCGCGCCGAACTGGCGCTCGTCGGCGAGATGGTCGAGGTGCTCGGCCAGGCGTCTCCGGGGCCGCCGTTCGCGGGGCTCAAGGACGTGCGCCTGTTGGCCCGCCGTGCCGCCATCGGCTCGATGCTCTCGGCCGAGCAGCTTCTCGACATCGCCGACACACTCACCTGCACCGGACACATGTACCGCTGGCGCATGCGGCTGCACGATCATTCGCAACGCCTGCTTGCTCTGTTGCAGCCGATCGAGGATCTCGGCCAAGTCGCCAAGTCGATCTCCGGCTGCATAGACACGCGCGGTCATGTGCTCGATATGGCCAGCCCAGAACTCGCCGACGTTCGCCGTAAGATCGCCGATGTCGATGACAAGGTGCAGACACGCATCAAGCATCTGTTGCGCGATCCGAAACTGCGTGAGATTCTGCGCTATCCCAACGCCACCGTCAGCGGCGATCATTACGTCTTGCCCGTGGCCGTCAACTTTCGCCACAAGCTGACGGGCGTCGTCCATCGCACAAGCAGCACCGGCGAGACCGTCTTCGTCGAGCCAGTCGAGGTCGCGCATCTGAGCGCGGAGCGCGTCGTGCTCAAAGGGGACGAGGATCGCGAAGTCAAGAAAATCCTGCGCAAGCTCACCGCGGAGGTCGGCAAAGTCGCCCGGCCGCTGGGCATCGCCGTCGAGACGATGGCGAAGCTCGATTGCGTGACGGCGAAGGCGAAGTTCGCGCGCGATTTCAACCACACATGTCCCGACATCAACAGCGAAGGCCGACTGTGGCTGCGCGTCGCGCGGCATCCGCTGTTGGACGCGATCTTCCGTTCCGCCGCTGGCGGCGTAGCATCGGCGCCTGCTACACGGCAAGCGGCCAACCGGGAAGTCGTCCCCATCGACGTGCGCCTCGGCCAACCCTTCAATCTGCTCATCATCACCGGCCCGAACACCGGCGGTAAAACCGTCACGCTCAAGACCACCGGCCTGCTCTGCATGATGGCCCAGGCTGGCATGCTGATCCCCGCAGGGCAGGGGAGCAATGTGCCGGTTTTCTCGCACATTTTAGCAGACATCGGCGACGAACAATCGCTCGAACAATCGCTCAGCACCTTTAGCTCGCACATCTCGCGCATCGCCCACATCCTCAAGACCGCCGACGCCAACAGCCTGGTTCTGCTCGACGAACTCGGCGCCGGCACCGACCCCGTCGAAGGCGCGGCCCTGGGCCGGGCGATCCTCGACCATCTCGACGGCATCGGCTGCCGGGCCATGGTGACGACGCACCTCGGCGATCTGAAGACGTACGCGTTCAACAACGAACGAGCCGAGAACGCCGCCGTCGAGTTCGATGTCGAAACGCTCAAGCCGACGTATCGCTTGAACATCGGCCAGTTCGGCATGTCGAACGCCCTTAAGATCGCGCGCCGTCTGAAGTTGCCTCGCGATCTGCTCAAACGCGCGCATCGCTATCTCAAACGTCGGCAACGCCGCGCCCCGGAGTTGCTGCAACTTCAACAAAAGCGCGCGGAAGCCGAGAAGGCGCGCACCGACGCGCTCGAAGCGCAACTCGACGCTCACAAACAGCGCGCGGAATACGCTGCCAAGGTCGCCGACTTCGAAAAGCAAAAGCGTGAAGCCGACGCGCTACGCGAATGGCGGCTTCAATTGAAGCCAGGCGACACCGTCTGGGCGCCGAAGTACGACAAGCACGGCAAGATCATCCGCGTCGATGCCAAACGCGGGATGTGCGTCGTCAGTCTGGGCCTGGGACAATGGGATATGGCGTTCGACGAAGTGTTCCCTGTGAAAACCAACGAATCCTAACGCAGCCGAGCCGCAACCGGGTAACGGAGAACCGAGGACTGACAACCGAGAATGAAAACACGAGCGTTGTTTCAGCCGCTCATTTTTCGGTCCTCGGTTCTCCGTCTCCCGGTTTCCCGGTTGGATCCACGCCTTAGCTTCTCTACACGTTGCGGAGAGGTTGATAGGTCAGAATCTAGCGATCGCGTTCAGCTTGATTCATGAAGGAGGTATCCTTCACCATGATCGCTTCGCTGGGCGGCGCCGCCGGCGCTGGCGTCAAGTCCGGGATATCCAAATAAGTCTTGCGGGTGATTCCCAGCATCTCCGGCTTTACCGTCGCGAGGAACCCGACGACGAAACCGAGAATTACCCCTTCGACGACCGCGAATGGCAAATGCGCAATCACGAGAAGGAGTGGCGCCGTCGGCCAATGCGTCTCGCCTCCCGCGATCAAGACGACGCAGTTCAACCCCGCCGTCAGCAGCACCGACAATTCGCCGATCAGAAATCCGAGCGGAAACTCCGGCGTATTCTCCAGGCGACGTTCAATCGCGATGGCGATGCCGGCGATGACGACCGCCGCGCCGAGCAACCAAGGATCGAGCAATCGTTCCTTGGCAAGCTGAAACGCGGCTTCATCAAGCGCGGTCAGCGCGGTGTTGCAAACCAGCGTGATGCTGTAGACGCCGCTGAGAAACCAGATGAGCGCCCCGGCCCCTACGAGAAACGCCCGTGCGGTTGGTTCCTTGATCCACGGCAGACGATGCAAGAGCTGAAAGAGCGCGCAGGCGAGCAGGGCCGGGGCAGTCATGACGCAAGTATTGACCCCGAGCGTGAAGTAGCCGCCGTGCTGGATCAGGATTACTTGCAACAGCAGCCCGACGAATACCGCGAGGGCAGCCCGCGTGCCGAGCAGGACGCCGACGAGTCCGGTCAGCAGGAGATGGATCGAGGTCGGCCCGACGCGCACATGAATAAGCGACGACACGAAGAACGCCGCCGTCAACAGAGCGATGCGCGGGATTTCGTCCTCGCGTAATCGCCAGGCGCTCACGGCCAGCAGAATGCCCGCGAGCGCGAACCCGCCCCAGAGCCACGGCCAGGTGAGGACGCCGTCGCTGATGTGTACCGCGAAGAGCATCATTTCTTCTCGTCAACGTGAACCCAGAGCGTGGCACGCTGCAGCACCTTCCCCTGCCGACCGCCAACCGCGGTGATGCCCCACCAGCCCGCCTCCGGCAGCGTCGTCACGAAATGGCCGTCACGGTCGGCCTTGGTCACGAAAGTCACCAGCTCGTCAACCGGCGGATTCTTCACCGGCTTGTCGTTGTATTTCTCGATCTCTACCCGCGCAAAACCCCCGGCGATAATCGCCGGGTCGGCCCCTATTGCCGGTTTACCCAACACGTCCAGACGCACGAATTCGACAACCTGTCCCTTGAAGACCATGCCCGGCAGTAAGCCGTAGGGACGCGTGTAGGGACGAATGTCATAGCCGCCCCCCCTCAGAAACGGATCGACGGCATGGTCCCAGCCGTTTTGCGTTTGGACGTGCAGGACGACGCGGACATTGTCCTCGATGAAGGTGTTATCATCGTGCTTGATCTGGGCAGTCTTCAAGACGAACGTGTGGTCGCCGCGTTCTACAGGCGTGTAGCGGAACTGCCAGGCAGTGACCTTTTTGCCGTCGGCGCCGTTTTTTTTGACCGGCGTGAGCAGTTTCTCGATATCGAGCTGGTGCCGCTCCCCCGTCGGCGTGATGACGACCAGCGCCGCCGGCTTCGGCGCGTCAGACAACTCGTGCTCGTAGGGATGCCCGAATTGGTACGTGAACGTCACCTTTTCGCCCTTCTCGGCCCACGGCTTGTCGGGCAATAGCATGTTGTAATGTGCAAAGCCGAGTCTGCTCGTCAGCAGCATGATGGCAAGCGCGGTCGCTAATTGACGCATGGCAGTCTCCTTGCGTGTGCATACGAATTTCAGGATTATCATACGAACAACGGGGGCTTTGTTTAGCGTGCGCAGAGAAGCGCCATTCACTCGGCGTTTGACAGCGAGCGCTAATCGAAAAACCGCTATCCGCCAAACGTCGCGCGAAATCCCGCCAGGTGCTGCGTCAGGATCTCACGCAGCGCTTGCCCGTGCAGATGATTGTCGTGCAGAAACTTCAAGACGAGCGCCTCTCCCTCGGCCGCGGCTTGCAGCGTCGGTTCGACCCCGAACTTCTCGACATGACTGAGATTGAACTGTCCCTTCTTGCCCAAGAATCGGCAGTGCAAGGCGTCGTTGTCCTTCGTGCGCAGATACGCCCAGGCACGCGACACGTCCGACACGCTGATGCCGACGTGGGCGCGATTGTCCCACGCGATCTCGAGCTGCGGCTCGACTTTGCGCAGGATGTCGAGTACGCGCGGCAAGATGGCGCGGTCCCAGTACATCTTGCGGCCCGGCGGAAAGCCTTTTTCGCCCAGGTGCCATTTCTCGCCGTTGACCTTCCACGGCATCACATCTTCGGGCTTCGTGTTCATCCGCTTGAGCGTGTTGTCGAATGAACCGACCGCCTGGCGCAGAAACTCATCGAAGGCAGGCGTCTCGATTTCGTCGCATTTGTGAATGAGCATCCACACTTCCTGCCACGGGCCCTTGCGATTGGCGACATGAATGCGCGGCTCGTTGGAGTAGACTTCGATGCCGGGCGTGTCGTTGAGCGTCGGCAGACCGAGCTTGCGATTGAGCTCGTCATGCTTGAAGGTGTTCTTGCCAACGCGGAAAATCAAGCGGACGAGCCATTCCATGTTGGTGTGGGCATGAAAGAACCAACCGAGCGCTTTCGTGGTCGCGGCGATTTCGACTGTCGATGGATGTTTCCAGTTCGTCTCCGCGAAGTCGCCCAGGGCGTGGATCTTGTCGTCGATCCACGTCATCACGTCGCCGTCCCAACGACACGGCTTACCGTCGTGCGATAGGCGATTCTTCGTATGCCAGGCGCGGCCGTCGGCCTGCCACGGCATGGCGGCGTCCTTGCCGACTTTTTCGAGAGCGACATCGCCGGCACGTTTCTTTTCGGCAGCGAACGGGTCGTACTTCGGCCGCTCCGCATGAGGGCCGGCGGCGAGCGCCGCGGCGAGGAACTTCGCCGTGTGGGAAACAAGTATCTCTCCCCTCTCCCCACCGGCGGAGAGGGGTTGGGGGTGAGGGGGACGCGCTTGCCGGGGCGAACTCTCACACGCGGGCTCGGCACCAAGCGATTGCACGGGCCGCCCCCTCACCCCCGGCCCCTCTCCCCCGGAGGGGAGAGGGGAGAAATGCGCGACTTCCTCCGGCGTCCCCGCCACGACGACGCGGCCGCCTTCGTCGCCCGCTTCGGGGCCGAGGTCGATGATCC
>SXGS01778663.1_pt1 | contig 58501 bp, 55 predicted proteins | sample 3174681 | NCBI WGS metagenome assembly SXGS01 (sample SAMN11356861, study PRJNA531348) | freshwater metagenome | isolation source: freshwater sample F1-80 | place: China: Fuxian Lake, Yuxi | collected 2017-12-25
ACTACCTTCCAGCCGTCCGTTGGGAACAGTCCGCACGACCCGACCTCTCCACTCGACCCACTCACGAAAGCACCAATTCAAGGGATTTGAACCGGTCACTGTCTTTTCAGGTTTACCCCGCTCTTTCTGAGGTCAGAGCATCCTTTGCGTCACTCAAAGAACGAATCCACGGATGCCGCCCTCTGGCGATGAAAACCTCCAATTCACGAAACCAGCTCAAAACACCTGCCGTGTTTGACTTTTCAAGTTGATCATCTGAGAGTCGTGGCACTTCAACAAACATGAAAGCTCTATCCCTGATCACCCTGTTGTCGTCATTCGTTGCATTTCCACAGTCCGCATTGCCTCAGGCCTTGCAGACTTCTCCGCGAACGTCTGCGGAGAAGTCAGGGAAAACGGTTCAGTCCGTCCTGACCACTTCAGTTCGAACCAGAAAATCCGATTCTGATCTGCTTCGCAAACAGGTTACTTTTACCGGGTTCATGGTGGACGCTGCCAAGACAAATTCGTTGTCGAGGATGTTGAGCTTGCGTCGGCCTGTGGATCCAAAGAGGGATGGGGAAAACGTAATTAACGATCCTGTTACCGGACGCATCGCGGGAGTGCGATTTCTTTCGATTAATTTCTGATCCAGATGGTTTATTTGCAACCTCTCGCAGGAAGCGGTTCGAGATTCATCAAGAGCATGGCACTGCGGCCTCTGGTCGGAGAAGAAGTGTGATGGTGGAACCTATTGAGTTGTTCAAACGAACTTCCTCTTGTACGAGGTTTGGCCAATGTTGAAACCCGCGCTAGGTAAAAGGCTTGGATCGCTGCTTCGAGGTGGTACCCACACGCAACGTGATTCTCAGGAAGGAGGTGGCTCTGACAACACTCAACAGGTACTGTTGGGGCGTGGAATGAGAACCTTGATCGATTCCTCGGGAGCTAATTCATCGAGGACGATTCATGATGAATGCGCCACCAATCGTCACCCCTCCCCTAAGTTTCAGCTTCCCAGGTGGTACCTCCTTGCGGCTGATCTCGTGCTGCTGGTTGTCGCCGCAAGTATCGTCCATCAGACCGATCATCTCGGACTCGAGAGATGGGTTGTAATAGGGGGAATCGTTGTGAGCGGGGCGGCGTGTGCGCTCATGGCCGCCATCCGCCCGCTTCCGATGGATGACAATGGCGGTGACCCGCTTGATGACTGGACGGTGCTTCGGGACGGATCTGGGGGAACCGAAAGGATAGTCATGGTTCATCGTGTTGGACTGGCTTTTGCATGCGAGATCAAACAGATCCCCGGCGGAAGAATCGAAGTCGTTCCCATCTCCGCAGAGCCGAATTCCAATCTTACTGCCAAAGAAATTCATCGCCTGACATTGGAAGCGGCAAATACATTTCGAAAACTTGAAGCAACTCGAGCGACTCGATTGAGGTCTTCGCTGGGCAGTTTCTAGCTGATTAGACACAAAGCCATCGTTGACACTCCTTCGGTCCATGTTTACGTTCTCCCAGTTTTCAAAACCCAAAACGAACATGTTACTTCGAATCAGCCTAGGCATCGCAATTCTGGCCGCGATTGGAGCACTATACATTGGCCAGGTCGAGTTGGCACCCAAGATTGCAGAACTCAAGACCGACCTCCAGACCGCTCAAACCGAACGGGACGACTCTCAGAAAAAGGAAAAAGCAGCCGTAGCGGAAGCCAAGAAATCCAAGGCGGACATGGATTCTGCCAAGAAAGAGCTTGCTGATACATCTCAAGCACTGGACGACAGCCGGGCTAAGCTCTCAGAACAGCAGAATCGAGCGAACAAGCTATCCACGGATCTCACCAAGACGACTGGCGAGAGAAATGAAGCCCGTGAAGAGCTTTCCATCTGGAGAGCAGCCGGACTCACTGTGGATCAGGTGCGGGAAATGAAAGCGCAGATCGCGAAAATCAATGAGGAACGCGAGGCAATCGCAGGGGAAAACACCATTCTGATTCGGAACAACCGGCAATTGAAAAATCGTCTCGCGATCTACGAAGTTGAGGATCAGAAGGAACCGGAAATGCCAGCAGGCCTCAAGGGTAAGGTCTTGGCGGTGGATCCAAAGTACGACTTTGTAGTGTTGGACATCGGTGGGAACCAAGGTGCAGTCGAACGAGGAAAACTCTTGATCAGTCGGGCCGGAAAACTGGTAGGGGCGGTAAGAATTACCAAAGTTGAACCTACTCGCTGCATCGCTAATATTATCGATGATTTGAAACAAGGCGATGTTTTAGAGGGTGACCAGGTGCTCTATTAAACACACGTGCCAATCCCCATGCCGATGAAACATATCCGGCGAGTTAATGAGATGCTGACGGTGTTGTTTATTCTGGGAATGCTGGGAGCAACTGGTTGCTCGACGACCCGTGACACGGAAAACGTCTCAGAGCGCCCATGGAATGCGCCCAAGAACTGGGAACATGGTCTTCCTACGGGTTTGATGGATGGTCGTTGACACTAAATGACGCTGCGAGAGATGCACTGAGGACACAGCGAACGCTGATTTCCTAACAGTTCGCTTCTACTTCGCAAACTCTATGCACCGGGTTTCACGAACCACAGTAACTCTAATTTGCCCTGGGTATTGAAGCTCGGTTTCGATCTTCTTCACTATGTTCTTTGCGAGAAGATACGCCTGTTCATCTGACACCTTGTCCGGTTGGACAACGACTCGCAGCTCGCGTCCTGCCTGCACGGCGAAGCATTTCTCGACCCCTGGCAGCGAGAGCCCTATCTGCTCAAGGTTTTCCACACGCTTGATGTAGGTCGTCATCGTTTCAGAGCGAGCACCAGGCCGCGAAGCACTGATCGCATCGGCTGCGCTCACTAGAATGCCCAACACGGTCGTATGTGGAACTTCGTCGTGATGCGAGGCGACACCGTTCACCACATCATCCGTTTCACCATGTCGCTTTATGAAGTCCGCACCGATGATGGCGTGCGATCCCTCAATTTCGTGATTTAATGCCTTACCGATGTCATGTAGAAGTCCGGCTCGCTTTGCTGCCGTTGCATCCACACCTAGCTCGGAGGCCATGAGGGCCGTGAGATGAGCGACCTCAATCGAGTGGTCCAGAATGTTTTGCGCGTAACTATGCCTGAACCGGAGCCGCCCAAGAGTTTTGACAACCTCCGGATGCATCGGCGGCAGCCCTAGTTTGAAAACGGACTCTTCTCCAGCCTTTACGACGGCTTCGTCTACTTCTGTGGTTACTTGAGCCACGACTTCTTCGATCCGGGTAGGGTGAATGCGCCCGTCTTGGATCAAGCGTTGCATTGCTTCGCGGGCAACTTCACGGCGAACTGGGTCAAAACCGGAGAGAACTACGGCGTTTGGCGTATCATCGATAAGTACGGTTATGCCTGTGGCACCTTCGAACGCGCGTATGTTCCTTCCTTCTCGTCCGATGATGCGTCCCTTGATGTCTTCGCCTTGAAGGGCCACCGTCGCCGTAGTTGTTTCGAATGTATGGGTGCCAGCATATCGCTGTATCGCCAGACTGATGACCCGGCGGGCGTGGTCCTCGGCACGGCTCTTCACATCTTCCATGATGTGGCGGGAAAGACTCATAGCTTCGTGCTGGCTCTGCTCCTCGACCTCCTTGAGCAACGCCGCCTTGGCTTCGTCTTCGGACCAATTGGAAATCTGCTCAATCTGCTGCTTGCGCTGCGAACTCAATTCCATCAAGTGTCGCCGCAATACTTCCGTTTCCGTCCGGCACCGATCGAGTTCTTGCTGGTGGGTCCGAATGGATTTTTCCTGCTGAACGAGGCCTGTGAGTTGTGAATTAATCAGATTCTCACGTTCGCCGAGCCGCTGCTCACGCTCGGAAAGTTCCAAGCGGCGTGCGGTGAAGGCCTTTTCATTCTGCTCCCGTAATTTGATGATCTCCTCATTGACTGAGAGTCGAGATTCGCGGATGAGGTTTTCCGCCTGTTGACGTGCGCCATCCAACGTGCCTTTTTCGAGCGCCAAAGCAGATGCAAGGAGCCTGCGCTCCTTCCTCCGGAGAAGGCTGTATCCGACAGCTGCACCCAAGACAATTCCGACGGTGCCTGCCATCCAAAAAGTATCCGCAAAAATCATTTTCAGGACGCACAGCGGCCAAACGTCAGCCATCGAGTGGGCGTCAATAACGTACTCATTAACACATCATGCGGTTCCGCCGGGACTGAACTTAGGAGTTGCTGATCAAAGGCTACTCCACACTTTATCCCGACAACGGATGCCAGCATCTGATCGTAAAACCCTCTTCCCCGCCCCAGCCGGTATCCGCGCTCATCGAAAGCTAGTCCAGGCACCAGCACCAAGTCCAGTTGGTTTAGCGGCATGACTTTCGCTGCAGGTGCAGGTTCCAGCACTCCAAACTGACCTGCAACCAACTCAGATTGAGATGGCTCCACTAAAGCCGCCGAGTACGAGTATAAGTCTGCATCAAATCTGGGGAGGCAAACTAACTTGCCAGAAGTCACCCCTTTTTGAATTAGCGGCAGAATATCCACCTCGCCTTTCATGGGAACGTAAAGCATCACGCTTGACGCAGATTCCCAAGCGGACTTTGCCTGCAAGCTCGAACAGACGTGATCGGAACCCCTCGCGGCAAGATCCGCAGACATCTCTGCTAGAATCTGCCGCATTTCGCGTCGCAAGTGCGATTTCGCTCCCTGCTCTGTAGTAGGATGGCGGCAAGTCAGTTTCAAGCTGGCCTTCGTAATTCCGCTTGAGCCGCACGCCATCGGTCGATTCGTTCTTTGATCTTCTTCTCCACTCCTTGATCTGTTGGCTCGTAGTATCGCCTCGTCGCGCCCAGATGGTCTTGGGCTACAAAGTGATCTGGATGGTCGTGCGCATACTGATAGCCCTGGCCATGTCCAAGACGCGTTGCTCCAACATAAGTTGTGTCTTTGAGATGCTTAGGCACAGGCAGAGTTCGTCCCGAACGGACATCGTCCAATGCTGCATCGATCGCCTTGTAGGCGCTGTTGCTCTTGTTGGCGGTCGCAATATAGATAGTCGCTTCCGCGAGAGGAATTCTAGCCTCTGGCCATCCGATGAATTCCGAGGCTTCCATCGCAGCGTTCGCCAATATCAGTGCCATGGGGTCTGCCAGACCGACATCTTCGGCAGCACAAATGACAATTCGCCGGGCAATGAACCGTGGATCCTCTCCTGCCTGAATCATCTTAGCCAGCCAGTACAACGATGCGTCAGGGTCACTCCCGCGCATCGATTTGATGAAAGCCGAAATAGTGTCGTAATGAGCGTCGCCGTCACCATCATACACGATCGCCTTCTTCTGGATGCTCTGTTCAGCAACGTTGAGAGTAATGCGGATGATTCCGTCGGACGCGGGAAGCGTCGTCAACGCTGCAATTTCAAGCGAGTTCAAAGCCTTACGAGCATCTCCATCCGACATGGTCGCAAGATGTTGAAATGCTTCGGGTTCGGCCCGGATTCTCAGGTGTCCCAAACCTCGTCCAGGGTCCTCCAAGGCGCGCTCGAGTAATTGTCGCAACTCCTCAACTGTCAGAGGGAGCAATTCAAACAGTTGTGATCGCGAGACGAGTGGTGAATTGACAAAGAAAAATGGATTATGAGTGGTGGCACCAATCAGTCGAATTACTCCAGATTCCACGTCAGGCAGCAAAACATCCTGTTGGGATTTATTGAAGCGATGAATCTCGTCCACAAAGAGGATTGTTGATTGTCCGGTGTTGTGCAGACGGTTCGAGGCTGCTGATATGACCCGTCGCATGTCGGCGACATTGGATTCGACACCACTCAGACGTTCAAATTTGTTACAAGTCTGTCTTGCGATGATTTGGGCGAGAGAGGTCTTACCAGTGCCAGGAGGGCCGTAAAAGATAAGCGATTGAATTCTGTCAGCCTCAATCGCGCGGCGGAGTAACTGGCCAGGGCCAAGAATATGAGACTGACCCACATACTCAGATAATGAACTCGGACGCATGCGTGCCGCGAGTGGCATTGGGGAACCATGCTCGCCCTCCGGGCTCGGAATTGGCTCCACCGGAGGGGCGGGCTTCGCTTGAAACAATTCGTCCTGCGCCATGAGTCAAACCTGAATCGACTTTGGAGGAACAGCCCCCCTTGAAGAGCCTGCTTAAGCAAAAAACCCCGCCGTAATGCCGTGTGTAAACAGTTCCTTTGAACTTGCTAAGAAACAGGTGGAACCGACTTGTCAGCTTTCGACTTCCAATCAAGGCCTGTCGTCCACCAGCTAAGTGAAGGTTCCGTCATCAGTAACTTTACGGTTCAAGGACTTTGCTTCTTACCACGAACATGGCAGGGTAAATTCAAAGTCAAATTTCTCAAAGACCAATTGTGAATTTGTGCGGACTGCCTTAACCGACCTTACCCCGCACTTTCTGCGCTTGAGAATCGTCCTTTGTCAGCACTCTCTCAAGGGAAAAAGTGTGAAAAAATTTAAGACAAGTTCTAATTCGCCGCAGATTATGCTTCACCACCGCACCCCGCGACAATCATGTCTTGAGCGATTAGCACTAACTTTGTCTCGAACCTTCTGACTCACGGTGTGTCCATGCCAATTCCTCGGCATTGTCGTTGTCGTGATGTCTGCTGAGTTCTGGCGGTTGGCAACATCATTTTTTGTGGTGTTCCTCATAGTGGGAACGCAGCGGATCGCCGCCAAAATCTCTCTCCAAATCGCGCCAAACCGCATGAACGTGATTGGCATTGTTCTGAGTGTTATCATACTCGATAAGGAATGATGGTCCTTGGATTCGGTAGTAGTGTCCTTTTCCAGGCTCGATGGCACCGGCCCACGCGAAGCTGATTTTGGCCGGAGAAGTACTACGAATCTTCTTCAGATCCTGATCAGCAAGCTCACCCCGGTTTCGAAATACATACTCCTTGACCACATCCATGAGCATTTGTTTCTGATCCTTTGTCATTTTGCTCATCGCCAAACCAGATGGGCTTAGAACCCTGGCTTTCCGATCCGCAGCGGTGATGATGTCGGCGGGGGCGACATTGGTGTAGATGGCGATGCTACGCTGAGTGTCGTCAAGAGAACGAACCAACTGACGTGCAAGATCTTCCTCACGGCTCAAAACGCGAAGTCCAGCTCGTTGTCCCTCTCGAACTTCTCCAGGATTCGTTCCCAAGAATGAAGGCGTCACCGCGATACTGGCGCCCTCGACCAAGGTGAAGTTAAGAGCCAAGTGATGCCCTTCCCAACGCCATGCCCACGTATCCTTTGTGCTCGGTTTGCTGAAAATGCTTACGAAATAAAGTTCAGGGTCTCGGACGGGGCCTTTGCCTTGTTCAATCTCGGCCAGAATTTGTTCCAAGCTCATTATGGTGGAAGCCTTCATGAAGCCCCGCTGGCTCAAGGCGGTGTTGAGAAGCGCATGAGCCAGGTGTCGCTGGGCCGGTGTCATTTCCTTGAGGGGAAGTCCCTTTCTAGCGCGTGGAATGAAATGCCAGTTGAGGCGCTCGTCGTCCTTGAAGTCGAATATAGCCTTCGCTTTCTGCTCCGCCGTGAGGGCCGCGAGAAAATGTGTTGCGGCGGCGGTCATTTCCTCTGCGGGACCATGTGCACGGGCGGAGTCCGGCAGAAGAAAACAGGCGATGGCTAGAAAAAATGCGTATATGTGTGTGTGAACAGAATGCATGGGACGAAGTCAATTCAGTTACCACCAAAAGGGCAACAGGAAAAAAACCACTGAAAAATTGAAGGAGAACAATTGAGAGGAACTTCAGCCTTGCGCCTTGGTGCAGGTGTGCGAGCGTTGATCAAACGTTTTGGAACCGACCCATCAATAAGAGGAGAGCATTGTGTGAGCTATCGAGAGTCCATCCCCAAAAACCCGCTTCACAAATACGGCCACTGGATCAGCCTCAGCTTCTGGCTGGCGCTGTTCGCCTGCATTGTGCTGACTAGTTTCTATACCGTGCCTGCGGATTCGGCGGCCATCGTGCAACGATTCGGGAAGTTTCTCCGCACCGAGGAGCCTGGCTTGCGTTTCAAGGCACCTTTCGGTGTGGATCAAATTACTCAGATTCCAATTCGCCGGCAGCTCAAGCTGGAGTTTGGCTTTGCAACGCCCGACGCATCCAACCCTTTCCAACACGGTCAGGATCCCGAAATGGAGAAAGCAATGGTCACGGGAGATCTCAATGAGGCCCAGGTGGAATGGATCGTTCAGTACCGCATCAATGATCCGAAGCTCTACCTTTTTGAGGTGCGAGACCCTGAAGAGACACTCCGCGCGGCATCGGAAGCGGTCATGCGTGAAGTGGTGGGTGATCGAACAGTGGACGAAGTGATTACCGTCGGAAGACAGGAAATTGAAAATGAATCCAAAGTTGTCCTGCAAAAAGTTGTTCAACAGTATCAACTGGGACTAAGCATTGACCTGGTGCAGTTGAAGAACGTGAACCCTCCGAAGCAGGTGCAGGCATCTTTCAACGAAGTAAATCAGTCGCAACAGGAGAAGCAACGTTCGATCAACATCGCCAGCGGCGAGTACAATAAAGTAGTCCCACGGGCCCGTGGCGAGGCGGCTCGTTTGCTGGCAGAGGCTCAGGGCTACTCACAGAAGCGGATCAACGAGGCCGAAGGAGACGCGGCGCTTTTCAATGCCGTCTTTGCACAGTATCAGAAGTCCCCTGACGTGACCCGACAGCGCATCTACTTGGAGACGATGAGCGAGGTGCTCCCCAAAGTCAGTCGCAAGGTTATCGTCGACGACAAAGGCCAGCAAGTGCTGCCCCTATTGCAGCTCCATACCGGAAAGTAAGATACCATGAATCTCACGTCCATGCTCAGGTCTGTCGCCGTTGCAGTCACGGTTCTCGTGGTTCTCATCGTCGCCAACATATGTTTCTACACGATCTCTGAAACCGAGCAGGTAATTCTGACCCAGTTCGGCAAGACGATGGGCGCACCAATCAATGAATCAGGCATTCATTTCAAGTGGCCCTTCATCCAGACGGTGAACCGCATCGACAAACGCATCCTTGAGTGGGATGGCCGCCCGGGCGAAATGCCGACGCGAGATAAACTCTACATCATCGTAGATACCTTCGGGAGATGGCGCATCAGCGATCCGCTCCAATTCTTCACCCGGCTCCGGGACGAACGCAGCGCCCAATCCCGTCTGGATGACATCATTGGAAGCGAAGTTCGCAATGCCGTTGCCAAGCATGATCTCATCGAAATCGTGCGAACCGACAAGAATCGCACGCCGGCGGTAGATGTAACTCTTTCCGCTGATGCCGGCCAGATCAGCCGTTTCCTTCCAATCTCACTCGGCCGAACAGCCATCGAAGGGGAAGTCGTTAAGGCTGCCGCACCCAAGCTGAAAGATTTCGGGATTGAATTGATCGACGTGCGATTCATGCGAGTCAATTACAACGTGGGTGTCAGCTCAAAGATCCATGAACGCATGACCAGCGAACGCCAGCAGATTGCCTCGCGTTTTCGATCTGAAGGCGAAGGCGAGGCAGCAAAGATTCTTGGCAATAAGGAACGGGATCTCCGGCAGATCGAGTCTGAGGCCTACAGGGAGATTCAAAAAATCCGTGGCGACGCAGATGCCAAAGCGACCGAGATATATGCCCGCGCTTATGGAGGCAGTCCCGAGGCGGCTGAATTCCACCGCTTCCTCCGTACGATGGACGCATACAAGAAGACCCTCGATAAGGACACGACCCTGCTGCTCTCCACGGACAGCGATATGTTTCGCTACCTAAAACAGCCTTTCATCACGAATCCTCCGAGTGTGAAGTAATAACGGATCATCGGCGTTGAGATATGTCAGTCGATTGCCTTCCGCTGCTCTTCTTTCAGTCGCGAGGGTTGGGACCGCTGAAAACAATACAAAAACAAGTGCGCCCAACAGCATGACATGTTGCGAAGGGATCATGTCTTAAAGCTAGAGCTGATTGATCCATTCGTGGAAGCTGGGAAAAGTTGAGGGTGGTCGATGCACAGCGTTTCGTCTCTATGGCAAGCTGCTCCACCGGCTTCACGCCTTCCTTGCACGCACGGCCCTGAGCAGCGCCTTCATGTATCCGATGCTGTAAGCCCAGCCGGTGCGCGGCCCGCCGACCATCGTCGGCACGTGATCGGCAATTACTGCGCCGCGAAAGTCCACTTCGTGAAGCGTCTTCATCAGCTTCAACATGTCGGTGTAACCGTTATCCACGAAGGTCTCGACGAAGTGCGGGATCGGAGCGCTGACGTTGCGAAAGTGAATCTTCCATAGCTTGCCCATTTTCGCGAAAGCCCGCGCCGCCTCGAACACATCCTTGCCCATGTGCTTGCCGCCTTCCATCCAGGTGCCCGCGCAAAGGCAAACGCCGATGTTCGGGCTGTTGGCAATTTTCAAAGCGCGCGCGTAACCGTCGAAATTGCCGAAAATGCAACGCGGCACTCCACCCAGCTCGGGCACCGGCGGATCATCCGGATGAATGCCGATGCGCATGCCCAGCTCCTCTGCCAACGGCACTACCTGCTTGATGAAGTAGGTGTAATTCTCCCACAACTCTTCCTTGCTAAACTTGCGTCCATGCGTGATCGCGCCTTCGAAGACGTTGGTTCCCCAGTAGCCCTTCGGATTCTTGCTCATGTCGAACGCGCGCGCGGAGGCATTGCCGCGAGTCGTTTCGCGAGCACTGCTCCAGATGCCATTCCCCATGTGCGCGTAAGTGGTGTAGGAGATCCCGGCTTTCGCGAGGTTCCGCAGGTAGTTCTTGTACTCCTCGATCTTCTGGTCGCGGCCCGGGAGGTTCAATGTCACCTCGTGCATGTTGTGGACATTGCTGTTGCCGATGTTCCACACCTTCAATCCGGCAGCTTCCACGCGCTGCTTCAAACGAACAAAATTATCGAGCGTCGCCCTGTCGCCACCGGTGGGGATGTTCACGTATTCGACACCGAGCTGCTGAGCGAATTGAAGATCCTCATCGCTGGCGTTGGTCGAGATTTGCAGGGAGATTTTGACGCCCGGAGGCAGCGGAGCCAGCTTCCCGGCCGCGCGGAGGTCGAGCGGATTCCAGACGGCCATTGCGGCGGCCGTGCCGGTGAGTTTCATCAGGAAATGTCTTCGGTTCACAGGCTGAATGAGCGAAGTGGCGGTGAGAGCTTTCGGGTTTTGCATAAAGTAAGTGTTCACAGTGTTCGCATGACTCCACGGGAGGTAATGGCGGCAGCCTGCAACGAACGACGGATTGTTTCAACGCGAAAACCGGCTTTCTTCCCTGGCGAAACCTGTAGGATCTGGCCGACCTTAGCCCGTCGCGAATGCCTGATAGATGCCCGCATCCCCTCACCAATGCCATGATGATGGTGAGCACACCTCCGCCTTTACCCGCTCGCAGAACAATCATCTCCCACATGCTCGCTGCGCGGTCCTGGATCTACTCCGTCTCGATCCAATTTCTTCGCGTGACTTCACGGAAAACGTGTCACATATTCCGCCGCGCTATGAAGATTACCTTTGCATTGTTGATGTCCCTGATGTTCGCGATGGTGGCCGCACGCGCCGCCGACGCTGAGAAGAAAGATGACAAGAAAGCCGCTCCCGCCGCCGACTCCCCTGCCCCGGCCGCGGTGAAGGAAGTGGCCGTCATCAAGACGACGGAAGGCGACATGGTCGTCGAGTTCTGGCCGGATGTGGCACCAAACACGGTTGATAATTTCAAGAAGCTCGCGCGAAAAGGATTCTATGACGGGACTGCGTTTCACCGAGTCATCAAGGGGTTCATGATCCAGGGCGGCGATCCGCTCACCAAGGATCCGACCAAGGAAAGCGCATGGGGCACCGGAGATCCAGGGTACAAGATCAAGGCGGAGTTTAACGAGAAATCCCACGTCCGCGGCGTCCTCTCGATGGCACGTTCGCAGAACCCCGACTCAGCCGGGAGCCAGTTCTTCATCTGCCATGGCGATCCCAAGTTCCTCGACCGCCAGTACACGACGTTTGGCAAGTTGATCCAGGGGGATGATGTGCTCGAGAAGATCGCCACCACAAAGACTCATCCGCCGGATCGACCGGACAAGCGAATGGGCGTGGAGAGCATCAAGATTCTCCCGGCGGATTCCATAAAATCGAAATAACAACTCCGTCAAATCGATCTACCAGTGAATAAAATCGAAAACGAAGTGGCAGTGATCAAGACGTCCGAAGGCGAGATGGTCCTCTCTTTCTGGCCTGATGTCGCACCGAAGACCGTCGAGAACTTCAAGAAGCTCGCCAAACAGGGGTTCTATGACGGAACCGCGTTTCATCGGGTTGTGAAGGGTTTCATGATTCAAGGCGGAGATCCATTGACGAAGGATCCTGGCGCGGAGCATTCATGGGGCACGGGCGATCCCGGCTACAAGATCAAGGCCGAGTTCAACGACCGTCCGCACGTGCGCGGCGTCATCTCAATGGCGCGTTCGCAGAATCCCGATTCGGCCGGCTGCCAGTTTTTCATCTGCCTCGGCGACGCCAAGTTTCTGGACCGCCAGTACACCACCTTTGGTCAACTGACCAAAGGTGATGAAGTCCTCGGACGTATTGGCGATGTGCCGACCGTTTCTGGCGGAGGTGGCGAGCGAAGCAAGCCGACGAAGCGCATGAATGTGGAGAGCATCCGCATTGTCGCCGTTCCATGATCTGATCGGGGATGACTCGCTCATGGATCTGGTCATCCTCGCGCAAGCCTTGACGGCCATGGGTTGCCCATCGGAGAAGTCGCAGGAAATGGCGGCAATGCTCGACAAGCGAGCCCACCAGCTCGCCGCCGAACGAAGGCAGACTTACGAGCATGCGCTGACTCATCTGCTCGGGCTGATGCGGCAGGGTTGGGCAGCGACAGAGCGAGGTCTGTGAAATGTGCGGAGCAACAACTTCCTCGGGCAACCGTTGCTTCCGGAACTGGTCTGCGTTAGGTTTATCGACATGATTGCGGCTCCTGCAGAATCTCCGGCAGCGGTTGAGTTCGTCGCACCCGTCGTGCCACGTCCTTACACCTACGACGATCTGGTGGCTGAGTTTCAGGAATCAACCCAACCCGGCGAGCTTTGGGATGGGCAACTCGTTATGTCACCCACACCTTCTTATTCTCATCAGAAAATCGTATTGAGATTCTTTCGGGTTCTGGACGATTGGGTTCGTGCCCGACAACTCGGAGAGGTGGTGAGCGCCCCGATCGACATGGTGCTCTCGCCGCATCTGGCCGTGCAGCCAGATGTGGCGTTCATTGCAAAAGAGCGCTTAAACATCATCCAGCGCGTGATCATGGGGCCGGTAGATCTGGCCGCCGAGGTCGTCTCGCTCGGAGGCCGCAACCGCGACCGCATCGAGAAACGCGACCTGTACGAGCAACATGGCATTAAGGAGTATTGGATTATCGATCCCGAGCCGGAAAGCGTCGATGTGCTGCACTTGGAAAACGGCCAGTACCAGCTCGCGCAACGCTATGGCAAGGGCGGAGAAGCCGCCTCTCGCCTGCTGCCCGGCTTCCGTGCGGCGGTGGATTATTTGTTTCACGGTTGAGCCCCCGGTGGAGTGGTTTCAACTGCCTTTTTTAGAATGATTCGTCCGTGGCCCAAGCTTGTTTCCAAGCCCGCCGGTGATTTTCGCATCTTCCAGGTGCGGACAGATCGCAAAGTTTCACCTCGCACCGGAGCGGAGCACGAATTCCACGTCATCGATTGTGCGAACTGGGTCAACGTGGTCGCGCTGACACCTAACGATCAATTGGTGATGGTCGAGCAGTACCGTCACGGCTCGGGAACTGTCGAACTCGAAATTCCCGGCGGCATGATCGACGCGGAAGACGCGACACCCGTCACCGCCGGTGTTCGTGAGCTAAGGGAAGAAACCGGTTACGAAGGCGGGGTACCATTCCTCCTTGGCGAGATATTTCCAAACCCCGCGATTCAGAGCAACACCTGCTACACCGTGCTGGTGCGGGATTGTCACTTGCGCCACGTCACGGAGTTCGACCACGGCGAGGATATCATCACACGGCTGGTCCCAGCTTCGGAAATTCCTTCGCTCATTGCCGAAGGGAAGATCCGGCATTCGCTGGTCGTGGTGGCTCTGGCGCACTTCGACTTTTGGCGGCGGCGTCAACTCGCGAAATAGGCGCTGCTACACGTAGAGCGCCGCCTTCAACTCCAGGACTAATACGCTCATGAATGGGTAGCGTTTGTCCATCTCACGCTCGATGCATTTGAGGACGATGCGTTCCAGCGCCGGCGGAATGTCTGGATTGATCTGACGGAGCGGCTGGAAATCGATGGAGCGGTCCAGTTGCCGCCGCAGGATTTCCTGTGGTGAACCGCCCGGAAATGGCTTCACGCCCGTCAAGAGTTCGTAGGCCATCACGCCGAAGGCAAAAATATCCACCCGATGATCAATGGGCTGCCGCAACAATTGCTCCGGCGCCATGTACGCGGGCGTTCCAGGATTGTCGGAAGTCTTTTGAGGTTGCTCCGGTTTTGGTTGCGACAGGTCAAAATCAACGAGCCGGACGTTTCCGTTGCGAGTCACCAGGATGTTCTCCGGCTTGAAGTCGAGATGCATGAAACCGCTGTCATGCACATGTTCAAGCGCCTCTGCCGCGTCGATCAAAATGTTGCCGAGCTGCTCGCCCAACACTGGATCGCCCAGCGCCATGAGCTGCTTCAAATTCGCGCCCTCGACGTATTCCATCGCCAGAAAATGCGCGCCATTGATCTTCCCGTGTTCGACGTAGCTGATGACGAACTCGTGATGGTGGATCTGCGACAGCACCTCGCACCCGCGCAGAAAACGCTTGCGGGCCGTGAAATCAAAAAACGAGCTGGCTCGCAGGTGTCTGAGGGCGAAATGCTCACCACTCGAATTGGTGGCGAGCCATATATCCGCCGCGCCTCCGCTGTTGATCAATTCCTGCAAGCAGTAGTGCCCAAACGGCCCCGGCTGGAGCTGCTCCTCTGATTTTCCCTTTCCGAATATCGACATCCGCCTTTTAACTAACGACTCGCCTCAAGCCGGTCAACTCGACGGACCTTCAAAGGATTAAATGCTGGGATGCCTGGAGGCATGACGTTCCGCGGCTTCGTAGTTGGATCATCACAACCCCTTCCTCGCGATCAGTTCTTGGGCTCGTTTCAGGGCATCCTCTACATCCGCGCAGACGCTCTCATCGCCAAGCCACTCGATGTTGTTCCTGGTCACGGCTCAGCAGAGCCGGCGGAGGAAAAGGAAAAGCCGGTGGAGGCCACCGGCTTTTCAGGAAGCATGGAGTCTAAGATCGCTTCGAAACTCAGTTCACCTGGTAAGTGGCGAGACGGAAGCGCTCGAGGTCTCGGTCACCTTTCTTGGTGTTATTATCAGTCCCTTTGAGCTTTTGCGTGGTCGGTTCACGCCAGCGCCAGGTCTCTGCGTGGCCATCGGCGAACGAGAGGTTGCCGCCATTCCCGTGCCGGCTGGCGGGAGTGTTCTGCCAGTATCCATTGTTCGGCACCTTGGCTTGCACCGCGAAGAAACCGTCGTCGATGCTGTCTTTGTGTTCGTCAACAAATACAAAAGCCTCCGTGGGGCTGGGTTTGTTGATGCTTCCGCTCTTGAGGAAGAATCCGATGCCGGGATTCACGAAATCGCAGCAGGATACGTCACCGCCCATTCGTCCACTCATTGAAAAGCTGCGCACACGGATGATGCTCTTGAGTCCCTGTTTGAAAGCGACGTCGGCCGGGCATTTGTAGATTTCCATCGAAGTGTTGTACTGGTAGAGTCGGCCATTCTTGATGTCGAGTTGGTTGGTCCAGCCCGGCCCGGTATTGACGTTGCCGCCAATCCAGGCGTTGGTGGTGCCGAGGAAATTTCGGACGACGTTATCGTTGTTGTCATCCGCGTAAAGCTGCCAGGCTAGTTGCATCTGTTTCAAGTTGTTGATGCACTTGATGCCGGTTGCCTTCGATTTCGCCTTGGAAAGCGCGGGCAAAAGCATCCCCGCCAGAATCGCGATGATGGCGATGACGACGAGAAGCTCGATGAGGGTGAAGCCGCAGCGGCGCAAGTGTGACGGGTGTTTTTGGCCATGCATATTGTTCATAGACTCGGGTGTCATCCAAGACGGGCAATTTTGGTAATTTAGAGCGCGTCCGCTTGAAAGGTCAATGCCGCTGAACTGGGCTTCTCGCCGCCCAGGGGTGAAGTGGCAGGTGGAATTCCTTTCGGTCAGCTCGTGCAGGAACTTTAGCGCTGGCAGGTAGGCTTAAAAGGCCATGGCACTATTTCCGAGCCCCGTTTCAGGGCTTTCCCAAAGCCCAGCCTCGCGCTTGGGGCCGAGCTATTGGTTGTAGGCAGTTGCTCTTTGAAAGCGGGCGAGGTCCCTATCGCCTTTCTTGCCGGGTTCATCCCAAGTCTTCCGTTTGCCCGTCTCCGGTTCGATCCATTTCCAGAACTCGGCATGGCCATCCGCAAACGATAGGGTTCCGCCGTTTCCGTGTGTGCTCGCGGGGAGGTTTTGCCAGATGTTTTGGAAGCCTTTGACCGCAAAGAATCCGTCTTCGATGGTATTTGGATGCTCGTGAATGAACACATTGGCGCTGGACGGGCCCGGCCGGGTAATGTCCGAGGTTCTCTTGTTTGGTCCGAACTCCTTCGCCTTGGGATCCTGCACCCAGGATGTGTCAGCCGCGCCGTAGCGGGATGCGTCAGATGCATCGGCCCCTCCCATGCGGCCGTTCATGGTGTAGGTTCGCACCCGGTAAACCTTCTTGCCCCCCAATGGCTCCGGCGGATCATTCGGGCAACGGTAAATCTCGACAGAGGTGTTATAAGGAAACAGCGTGCCCGCTTTGATGACCTCAACATTGGTCATGCCAGGTTGCCCTTTGCCGACGTTGACGGTGCCATCGATCCATGCCCTCTTGTCTCCAACCCAGTTCTTTACAAGATACTCATTGTTGTCCCCGGGATACATGTACCAAGCCAGCGACAATTGCTTAAGATTGTTCACGCATCTTGTTGTGCCCGCCTTCGTCTTCGCTTTGGACAAGGCCGGCAAGAGCATTCCGGCCAGAATCGCGATGATGGCGATGACGACGAGAAGCTCGATGAGCGTGAAACCGAGGCTCCGGATGCGGTTGGATGGCGATGATGTTGAGGTTTTTTTCATAGACTGTGCCTGCTGCTTGGTTATTGGGATTGGCAAAATCTACATTGGTTTAAGGATGTGCGTCAATGGCCTTGCATGAGCTTTTTGCCGCCCAAGAGGAAGGCAGCTTTGATTTGGCAACATCCCCGGGAAGTTCGCATCACCGAAACTTTCAAATTCAAAACCTCAATCTTCTTGCACCTTGCACCTTACACCCAACTTCCGCCTTTGGGCTGGCGTCCATTCAGGAATCTGTTACTCGTCTCTCTGGAAACAAATTCAAATTCGCGCCATGAAACAAGCCCTTCTTTTCTCACTCGTCACGCTCACCCTGACCCTGACTGCCCCACTCAGCGATGCTCAACCCGTCGGTCCGATGGGTGGCCCTCCCAGAGGTCCCAAGTTCAGCGGGGCCATGAACAAGTTGTTCGGTGATAATTCTGCGTTTTCAGCGAAAATAGAAATGAACATCCAGGAGGCGGGACGCGACGAGAAAATGACCATCCCAGGAACGCTGGCTTTCCACGACGGGAAAAGCCGCTTTGAGATGGACGTCGCCGAGACGAAGGGCGCGCGCATCCCGCCCCAGGCCGCCGCCCAGATGAAAGCCATGGGCTTTGGAGAAATCGCTGTCATCGCGCTCCCGGACAAGAAGCTTTCTTACATGATCTATACTGGAATGGAGTCCTACGTTGAGAGCGCGCTTTCGGATGACGAAGCGGCGGGGCCGGAAGCCAGGTTCAAGATGGACTCGACGGAACTCGGCAAGGAAACCGTGGATGGCCACCCGTGCACAAAGAACAAAGCCACCATTACGAGTGACAAGGGAGTCAAACATGAATCGACCGTCTGGAATGCGTCGGACCTTAAAAATTTTCCGATCAAGATCCAGTACATCGAGGACGGAAAGAACGCCATCCTGTCCTTCACCGAAGTAAAGTTCGACAAACCCGACGCCGCAAAGTTCGTGGTGCCTGCCAAATTCACCAAATATGGCAGCATGGGGGAACTCATGCGTGGTGTCATGATGAAGCAGTTTCGCGGCGGCAAGTAGGATTCACCCCCCTGCTCCCCACCCGCCCCAGATCAACCACGGCAACATTCAACGCTCCGCCTGTTCCATGAAGATTCTGTGCATTCACGCGCACTTCGACGACTTTGAGTTTGTCGCTGGCGGCACGTTCGAGATCTGGAAACGCAAACTCGGCCTCGACCTCCGAGCCAGAGTGGTGGTCTGCACCGACGGAAAAGCGGGGCACCACTTCAGGACGCGCGAAGACACCTCACGCATCCGCATCCAGGAACAGGAGTCATCGGCTCGGATGGGCGGCTACGAGTTGGAGATACTCCGTTTGCCGAACGGGGAGATTCCGCGAGAAGCCTGCCTTCAAGTGGATACACCGTTGCTGGCGGCACTTTGGAAGTGCATCCGGGAGTTTGAGCCGGATTACCTTTTCTGCCCTCCCATCCCGAATGACATGCTGGCGGGCATCCACGTCGATCACGTGGCGGTCGCGGAGGCGATCCGCAAGGTCGCCTACATGATCAATGTCCCCCACGCTTTCACCCCGGAATATCCGGCGGATGAAACGACATCACAGCCCTGCAAAGTGCCTGTCATCCTTAACGTGTATGACGGTTACATGGCAGGTGCCAACGCTCGCGACATCGCAATTGATGTCGAGGATGCGTATTCCAAGATCTCCGAAATGACTTTCTGCCACCAATCCCAGATCAAGGAGTGGCTGCCGTGGGTTGACCGGCATCAGATGAAGGCGCCTCGCGATTTGGGCGGTTGGTCCACCGAACTTCGCAAGCGTTTTCTCCGGCAGAACAGGGAATTGGGCATCCATTCGGAGCGGGCTCATGAAGTGTTCAACGTGACGGCGTGGGGTGTTGTTCCAACCATCGAAAAATTGCTGCACGATTTCCCTGGAATATCTGTCGAGTTCTCCGGTCTCCAGGAGCTCGGTCTGCGGCTTGCGAGATGGCGAGGCGAATAGACCGGGGCAACTCGCACTTCCACATCGCTTCCATGTCCGCCGAACGGCATCAACGCAGCCTTCGCGTCACGCTGGCCGGCCTTGCCGTCAACATCGTGCTTGTGGGGACAAAGTTCACGGCGGGAGTTGTCGGCCATTCTCATGCGCTTGTCGCGGATGCGGTTGAATCCTTCGCCGACATCATCAGCTCGTTGATTGTCTGGCGGGGGCTTGTCGTTGCGGCGACCCCGGCGGATGAGGATCACCCGTACGGACATGGCAAGGCAGAAGCCATCGCCGCCGCTGTTGTCTCCTCGATGCTTCTGCTGGCTGCCGTTTGGATTGGAGTTACCGCAGTACGGGAAATCATCCGGCCGCATCACCCGCCTGCACCATTCACCATCCTTGTTCTGCTGGGGGTCATTCTGATCAAGGAAACCCTCTTTCGCTTCGTGTGGAGCGAGGCCAGTGCTTTGGAGAGTTCTGTGGTGGAGACAGACGCCTGGCATCATCGGAGCGATGCCATCACTTCCCTGGCGGCCGCCATCGGCATCGCGGTTGCCTTGATAGGAGGCAAGGGCTACGAGATGGCGGACGACATCGCCGCGCTCGTCGCTGCGGTGATCATCGCGTGGAATGGATGGCGGCTGCTGCGGCCTGCCCTGGATGAATTGATGGATGCGGCGCCCACTCGATCCGTATCCCAGGTCATCCGCTCGATTGCCAGCGGTGTGAGCGGAGTGGAATTGGTGGAGAAGTGCTACGTCCGCAAAATGGGCTGGCATTATTATGTGGACATGCACATCGAACTGGCACCGGAGATGACCGTCCGCGAATCACACGAAATCGCGCATCGAGTCAAAGACGCCGTTCGCGGAGCGATGCCCAAAGTGGTGGATGTGCTGGTCCACATTGAACCTGCAGGCCATTCCTCGCCGAAATCTGAAGACTGACGGCAACTGAGGAGACTGTGGGATAGTCTGCACACCTTGCCGGCGGCACAGGTTCATTTGCTTCATTGCTCTCTTGGACAGAGGCCGCTGCGGGCATCCTTCCGCATTCGCCCCTCGCATCTGCGGCACCCGCCATCTTTCGCAGCCTGGGCCACCGCAGCCTCAACAACCCGGCACTGGAATTTCGACGGTGCTTTTCGGTTTCACAAGTGGCGGCGGCTCAAATCCGAACGCTTTCAGGAATCTCTCGACTGGAGCTCTAATCCTTGTTTCGCGCCGCGTGAATGGATCGATGTAATTCAATCCCACAGCGCGAAGAGCCATCGGATACTCCAGCACTCCCTTTGCGCTCTTCGGGGGAAGTCCCGGGGCAGATCCGTACATCGGGTCTCCGACAATGGGGTGTCCGCTGGCTTGGAGATGCAGGCGAATTTGATGCGTCCGTCCGGTGAATGGGTGCGCCTCGACAAGTGTGTGTCCCGCTCGTGATTCGACGAGGCGAAACGACGTCTCTGCCTCCTTGCCCGTGCTTTCGTCCACTTTCATGCGCCCGATGCAGGCGGGGTCTGGGGCCAGATTCAACCGGATGGTCCACTCGGATTTCTTGGGCACGCCCCGCACGACAGCCAGGTACGTCTTCTCCATGCGGCGTGATTCAAACAGATCTCCGAAGGTGTTGACCCCGCCCGCGCTCTTGGCGAGCAAAAGTACGCCTGTCGTTTCCGCATCAAGGCGGTGCACGTTCCGGAGAAATTTCAGATTCCTTGAACGGGCCCAAAAATCACGAGCCTCCAGGGAGGATGCGATGGCGGCCGCGAGATTGCGGTCCGTTCGCTGCCAGTCGAACGGCACGAGCATCCACCAGGCGGGCTTGTCGATGGCCATGACGGAACGATCTTCATAAACTATTGGGATACGCGTCAGCGAGCGGTCGCCGCGCAATTCAATGTAATCAAGTTTTGCCAAAGGAATTGTCTCCAGGGTTTGAAATGCAAAGCGGTCAGTAAGCGGGTCTCGGCAGGGTTTGCCAGCGTAGCACCTTTCCGCCCGAGAAGACGACCTCCGCTTTCACGTAATCATGTATGTCGTGATAAGGGACCGGAGTGGCATGGCGAAAGTATCCGCGCGCATGCCCCCGGCCTCCGGAGCGCCAGTACCAATCACTGTGAAGCTCGCTCCCTTGATACAGCCAGGTTGTAAATCTGCCGGTCTCGTTTTGCTGTTCGAGAATCTGGACAGGCTTTCCCCAGGAAAGGAACACCGCATCCTCACTCATCCCGGTTTGGATCTGCCCCGTGTCCACCAGCCGGCGCTCTTCTTCAGACAATGCGGCGTATGCCGACCATCGTTCCTGCTTCCGGGTCTCCAGGGTGGAAGTTGCGCAACCTGATAAAATGCCGACAACAACCAACAAGCATCCAACCGCTGCCGCCCACCGAACCAGCATGAATGCTCCGATGGCCGGTTCATGAAAAACTTCCCTGCTCAAGGCCGATGCATTGGGGCCATGAACCTCAGTGACATCGGTGCACGCCTGGGGTTCAGCACAGGGTTTTGGAGGACACAGAGGCTTGGCAAGGAAGCAAGTCGGTTCTTCCCTGTGTTCTTCAAGTCTTTGTGCTGAAACTGGCGTTTCCTGACAGGTGAGACCGGCAGGTCCGGCCTCCGGGACGCGATCAGACACTTCGCCTCGGCTTCTGGCGTAACGATGCTGCTGCTGATAAAGCTCGAAATGGAGTCCACTCATGTCTTCGGTCGAACACGTTTCTACACGCACCTTGCCCCCAAAGAAAGAATTCTCATTCGAGACTTCGCGGTGACGTCGTCATGGGCGGATGATTTGACGCAGCCGGAGGCGCTTGCCACAGTCTCCGCCCCATGGCGCATATCCATTTTGCAATCGATTTCACTGTCGCAATCTTTGTCGTTCAGAACGGCAGAGTGTTGCTGATTCTTCATCGCAAGCTTGGAAAATGGCTGCCCCTCGGCGGACACATCGAGTTGGATGAAGATCCGGAAATCGCGGCTGTGCGAGAAGCGAAGGAAGAAAGCGGCCTCGATGTCGAATTGATCGGCGAGCGGCCTCCCACCACCGAGCCAGGCACGCGCGCCCTTATCGCGCCGAGGTTTTTGGACATTCACCGCATCACCCCGAGCCATGAACACATCGGGATGATCTATTTCGCCCGGCCCAAGGGAGGTCAACTCTCGCTCGCTGAGGAGGAACACCATGACATCCGCTGGTGCTTGCCAGATGAACTCAATCAGCTCGACCCTCCATTGAGCAACGCGGTGAAATGGTATTGCCTGAAGGCGATCGAGGAGATCGAGAGCTGAAGCGTACGAGCAAACCGCCTTCCTCATGACACACCGCCAACTAAAAACAGGCTATCTTATCATCCAGTGGCTGAATTCAATCAGTACGGCGTTCTATGGCTATTACCTGTTCTTTCTGCTGGCGCGTCAACATGGGTTTGGCAATTTTGGCAACCTCTGCGTCTCGGCCACCTTCGGATTCGTTTACATATTCTCATCCTTGCACGGCGGAAAGTACGGGCAACGTCACGGCTACTTCAACGCGCTGCTAACCGGCTTCATCGGGATGATCATCTCCATGATCGGCGGATATTTCACCACTTCACCCGCAGGACAAATCGGCTGGATGATGTTATGGACCTTTAGCGTGTGCTTCACCTGGCCATCCCTGGAGGCTCTGGTGAGCGAAGGTGAAAGTCCGCTTGGCGTGCAGCGAATGGTCGGCATTTACAATCTCACCTGGTCGAGTGCAGGCGCGCTGGCATACTTCAGCGGTGGAGCCCTCGTGGAATGGCTGGGAATGCGGAGCATCTTCTGGCTGCCCGCCATGGTGCATTTCGTCCAGATCGGTTTATTGCTCTGGCTGCGAGAGAAGGCTGAGGATGTTGTCCCCTCGAAATCACCTCCCATTCCGGCTGGCAACGCCGGCGCGCGCATCGAACTGACTCCACGTCCTATTGCCCGCTCAAAGATGTTTCTCCGCATGGCGTGGACCGCAAATCCCTTCGCCTACGTGGCAATCAACACTCTGGCTGCGGTCATCCCGGGTTTGGCGGGAGAACTGCATCTCACGCCAATGTTCGCGGGCTTCGTTTGTTCGATCTGGTTTTTTGCGCGATGGTTCACCTTTCTGGCGCTGTGGCTCTGGCCCGGCTGGCATTACCGGGCGCGATGGTTCTTCGCTGCGTTTGTCCTGTTGATCAGCTCGTTTGCGTCGATCCTGCTGGTTCCCAGTCTGGCTGTGATCATCATCGCGCAGGTGGGGTTTGGTGTCGCTGTCGGCCTGATCTACTACGCTTCGCTCTTCTATTCGATGGATGTTGGCGAAGCGAAAGGAGAGCAGGGAGGAATTCACGAGGCAGCCATCGGGCTCGGTATTTTTCTTGGGCCTGCCGTTGGTGCGGGCGCGCTCAAGGTTTTCCCATCATCACCCCACAGCAGCACCATTGCTGTCTGCGTCTTGCTCTGCGTAGGGCTGGCGCTGCTTGCAGGGACGTACCTTCGTGGAAACCGGCGTCCGGCGGCGATCGATTCAATTCCGGAACGCTGACCCAGTTTCAACCGCCTCGGTGCCTTGCGGAGCCTTCAGAGAATCGTTGAATCACGGGAGCATTCACCTCATCGTCCATCGAGTGAGTGAATCGAACAAAGCGGACTTCGATGTTGCCATTATCGGAGGAGGCAGCGGTGGCTATGCCGCGGCAAGGACTTCGGCTTTGAATGGACTGAAGACGGCCGTCATTGAAGGAGGCGATGACGTCGGCGGGTTATGCATTCTTCGCGGCTGCATGCCGACCAAGGCTTTGCTTTACGCCACGGATGTCCTCCATCTTGCGCGCAACGCGGCGACATGGGGAGTTCAGACAGGGCAAGTGTCGTTCAATCTTGCGGCGATCATGGCGCGAAAAGACAGACTCATTCGCGAATTCGCCGATTATCGCCGCGGCCAGTTGACTTCAGGCAAGTTCGCTTTCTTTCGTGCGAATGCCCGTTTCGTGGATGCGCGCAAACTGGCGTTGAGCGATGGGACAGTTCTCAGCGCGGATCATTTCGTCATCAGCACCGGATCGATCACTGCCACTCCTCCCGTGCCTGGCATGGACACGACCGACTGCATCACCAGCGATGATGCGCTGAAGATGACGTCGCTTCCTCGATCGCTCGTCATCCTTGGAGGAGGCGCTGTTGCGATGGAATTTGCGCAATTCTTTGCGCGGTTGAACGTCGAAGTAACCCTGATTCAGCGGAGCCACCAGGTTCTGCGTGATTTCGATGAGGATGCGGCGCGCGAAATCGAACATGTATTCGTGCGCGAGGGAATCACACTCCACCTTGGCACCCAGTTGAGGAATGTCGCCACCGACGGCGCTTCAAAAGTCGTTGAGTTCACCAAGGACGGCGCGCCAATTCGCGTTGTTGCGGACGAGATCTTCAACGGCCTCGGACGATCACCCAACACGGCGAAGCTGAACCTGGAAAACGCTGGCGTCTCAACCGAGCGCGGCCGGATTGTGACCAACAGCCACATGCGGACTTCGGCGCCTCACATCTATGCGGCGGGAGATTGTACCGGGCCGCACGAGATCGTCCACATTGCGATCCAGCAAGGAGAAATCGCCGCGCACAATATCGCCCATCCCACGTCTCCTCGGAGCATTGATTATCGCTTGCTGACCAGCATCGTTTTCACGGATCCGCAAGTCGCCTCGGCAGGCTTGACTGAGAAGGAGGCGCGGAACAGGGGAATCCCCTATTTGACTGCAAAACATCGCTTCGATGATCACGGCAAATCGCTCATCATGGAGGCTCGCGAAGGATTTGTGAAATTGCTCGCTGATCCGGTCAGCGGTGAGATCATTGGAGGCAGCATCGTCGGTCCGATGGGTGGTGAACTTCTTCACGAAATCATCGCCGCGATGAACAAACACACAACCGTTCACGAACTGGCTTCGATGCCTCATTATCATCCCACGCTCGCGGAGATCTGGACTTATCCGGCAGAAGAACTCGCGTCACAAATCAACAAGCCCGTTGCTCAATGAAATTCTTCCCATTCCTTGTGTCCTGCGTCGCCGCCTCAGCGGCCTTGCTCACCGCCAGTTGCCGGACTACCGTCAGCCAGACTGCGACGTCAGAGCTCAAGGGTGCTCAACTCAACCCGAAGTCGGCGATGTACGTCGGCATTCCCGCCGACGCCCCAGGGAGGAAGGGGCCCGTTTTGAATTCCGGCCAAAAGGCGGCAGAGCTCATTCGCGATGCCTTCGGCAAATGTGCCCGCCAAGCATGGATTGGCCGCAGGATGGAAGTCTTCGATGATGCGCTTGAGACTGCGCGCAATATCCGGGCTCATTACCTGGTTTATCCAACCTTGATTCGATGGGAAGACAGGGCAACCGAATGGAACGGCCTGCCCGACAAGGCGGAGATCAAGATTCAGATCGCCGACTGTGCCACTGGAGACATAATCCATTCATCGATCTTGAAGGCCACCGGCCCCAACATGAGTTCCGGGGATGAAACCCCGGCAGAAATTCTCGTTGAGCCTGTTGCGAAATACGCTGCCTCCGTTTTCCAAAAGACCCACACGCCCACGGCGCTTCCTAAATCGGCCTTCCCGTAAAGGATCCTCAACAGTGTTTCAGGACTTTTCTCAAATGACATCACTGGCGATCATTGAGGAAATCGGTTCTCCGCTGTTTTCGGCTAGAGATGGACACCGCGCTCCAGCAGTACAGCTGGAAAGAAAGCACGAGACTATCGGCCCGTTCATGTTTTCCACCCCAGCCCCCTGGCATTGAGTCACGCGCTTACAAATCCGATTCCACCAGCCCGGCAATTTTCATCTGGTGTTTGAGCAGTCAATTTTCAACGGGCGATTGCCGTGAACCGGAATTACAATCCGTTCCTGATGACCTTCGTTGGTGAAAATGTGATGGCTGCCGTTGATACGTTTGAGAATCTAGCCGCGCTTTTGGATGACGTGGATGAACTCTCTGCCGGAAACTTGTTTCACACCGTCAACTCCAACACTTCGTCGCTGGGATTGGTTTCCCTCGTCTCGTCACCGACAGAAAGTCAGAGGCCGATTGCTTCGTGTAGATTGGCTTTCGATTCGGCGAGGGTCTCGCCCTGCGTCAGGCAACCCGGCAACGCTCGAACTTCCGCCCAGTAACCGCCCTCTTCCGCCTTGTGAACAAAGGCTTTCAGCGTCATGGGATTTTTATGCGCCGAACTCGCCTGACTCTCAAGCCATGCGTTTTTGAGATTGGCTCTGACCTCCGTCTTCCGCTTTCTGCCTTCGGCCTTTGAAACCAGCGGGAGCACCGGCGGCGGATTGAAGGATGAGTGTGATCGGGACAAGGCGCAGTCCGGCGTGGGATCGCAGGCAAGTTCCGGAGGCGAGCGAAGTTCGGAACTGTTACGCAGCCAGCTCGCGTGAGCGGGGGAAGCGCCCGCACACCGCGTCGTCCACCCAGATATCCTCATCGAGTTCTTCCCATCGCAACGCCAACCCATGCAGCCTGAGCGTGACCTTTTCGAGTTGGGCCGGAGAGGCGTTGGCGAGCAAGGGGTACTTGCTTGCGGGGAAACTCACCTGACGTTGGTCAGCCAGTTCCAACCAGATGCGGCGATCCTGGACCCAACAACGCACGGCGGCAGTTTCTTTCTCAGTTTCCATGGCGCTCAATATAGGCGGCAATCAACGCTGAGCAATGCTCTTCCACGAGCCGCTGGATGCGGGTTAACTCAGCGCTCGCAAACCCGCGATTGGCCGCCATTGCGACCGGGCGCAGCCAGAACTTGGCTTCCATGTCCTCGCGGGTCACGTGAATGTGCGGCGGCTCATTCCCCTCGCGGCTATAAAAGTGGAAGCGATACGGGCCAATGCGCAACACGGTGGGCATGGCTTGAAGTGTGAGTAACGGATTTTCCAGTGTCAACGCCCCCGCCGGAGCGCTGGCGGAGCGCGAAGCACGATGTCTTGAGCAGTTTTCAAATGACTTCCGACCTCTCGCCGCTGACTTCAGCCTTTGAAACCAGCGGGAGCGCTGGCGGTGGCTTGATGGCAGAGCGCGTCAGGGCTTGGCAGCAAACAGAGGAATTTCCGACTGCGGCTCGACACAGCATCGGCGATACAGTGGGAAACAAAGCACGAAACTATTGACCCGTTCATGACCCGTTCACGGCGGTGGGCATCATGCCGCATTAACACTTGCCGGTGCGTGACGGCAAATTTAGATTCCAGCCATGAGCAAAGCTAAGATTTTGCACGAATTGCCCAAGTTGGGATTGCAAGAGCGGCGCGAGATTTTTGAGCGCATCGGCGAACTGGAAGACCAGGACCTGCTCAAAGGCGGCGAACCCACGCCTGCGGACAAAGCGCTGCTTGACCGCGAATTGGAGGAATATCAGCGGAATCCTGATGCCGGTTCGACGTGGCCGGAAGTTGAATCCCGTCTCCGTAAACCAAGTCGCCCGTGAGTTGGCGGGTCATCATTCGGCCCAATGCCGAAGCAGACGCGCGCGAAGCCCGGCTATGGTATGAATCCCAGCGGACGGGATTGGGTGATGAACTGCTGGAGGAAATCCGGCACGCCATTCGTGTCCTGGAGGAACACCCGGACCGCCGCCCGATTTACTATCGCGGCTTTCGTCGTTTGCTCACCCGCCGTTTTCCCTACAAACTTTTCTACCGCATCGAAGGCGACCGCGTCGTTGTCTTTCGCATCCTGCACGCCAAACGGGATCATGAGTGGCAATTGGGCGATTGATTCGTCGCATCGGCGGACGATGCGGAGTCGCCGATGAACCCCGTAGGAGGCGAAGGCAACGAGGCTCAATAATTTCTGCTTTCTGCTTTCTCTTTTTCGCTTTCTGCCTGCGGCCCTTGAAACCAGCGGGAGTACCGGCGACAACTTGGAAGTTGAGTGCATCAAGGCAATTCACCAAGCAGTGGAGATTTCGACCGCGGCTCAACACGCCGGCGGCGGTAAAGTCGGAACTTTAGCACGAAACTATTGACTGACCCGCTCACGAGGATTTTGGAGTGCGGAATTCCGCGCCCTCCGACCTCTGACTTCTGCCCTCTGGCCTTCAACCTTTCATCCTCCGCAGAACTATTTTGGAGAACGGCCTGCCTGCCGCTTTCAGCCTTCGGCCTTTGAAATACCAGGAGTGTTCGCTGAGAGTTTTGAAATCCTTTCCACATCACTTTTGGTAAATGACTTCTTTGACCACATCACAGAACGCGCCGTCTTCAGCATCGTCGGCATGCTCGACAATATAGGTAGGCTTTCCGTTTGTGAATTTGGCGGTTCCGCAGAATGCGAAGCTGGCTCTGATTGATTTCATCGTCACGAGTTCGGAAAAACCTGGTTGCCGAATGCGTAGATCACGCGTGGCAAGCAATTCCGTCATCCGCATTTCCACATGTTGGCCCCACGCGTCGGTAGTGTGAGACTTTTGATCCATGTCTTTCAATCCTACTGCGATTGCGTAAGGCTCCACTCCATGCATCCTTCCGACCCGATGATAGTATTCGCAACGGCCAGTAAATTTCTCGTCCAATAAGCACTTCAAAAAGACTTCGGTGACTTCCGTCTGATACGCGTCAACTCGAGTCGTCAGCTCGAAACACAATGCGTAACCATACTGCTCATTTGTCATTCGCTTCGGGCACAAGGTCCATCCCTCGTCGTCGTCAGGCTCGTCCCACTCTTCCAATTCGTCTATGAATGATGGATCAAACTTCTCCCGAACCAGCCGAGCCATAATGGTTCCGTAACGTTGGAGGTAGTAATGCCACGCAACAGAGTGTTTGCTTCTTACTTCCGGGTCACGATCCTGCGCCATTGTCATGTACATCTTCTCCAAGATTTTAATCTCTCGTTTCAGCAGCAGAGCATCTGAGCCAGGAATTCGATCGAAATCCACATGAGGAACACCCTCCCAACTCAATTCGGCTAATTGGGAAATCTGAGGTGCCAACAAGACAAACTGGAGGTCTTGACTGTGGAAGACGGTTTCAAACGTTGAGTTCAGAGATAAGAGACGGGAATCCAAGAAAGTGCCAACCGACTTGATCTGCTTTTCGCGACGATACACCTCAATCAAACCAGCACCGTAGAAGCAAGACGATTTGCCCAACTCGAAATGCTCGAATTCCCCTTGCGTAATCACCGCTCGAAAGAATACGTCGATTGCTGAAAGGCGGTAAAACAAGTCCTGGCAGAACTCGCACAAGAACATGACAATGAATCCTTGGTTTTCCCCATCAAGTTGGCATGCGTTGTACACGACAATCGTATCCGAGAATACGATCGTTCGGAAGTCGCCGTGCTTCTGCATATTCGCAGTCGCAACAATGTGGTAGAGGGCCGGAATGACTTCTGGCCTTTTCCGAACCAGGGCAGAGAATCCCAAAATGTCGATGTAGAGCAGATATTTGGAATGGCTTTGAACTCTGTGCTTTGGCAATTTGACTTCACTCATGGTGACGGGCTTACACAACCCAAAGTCGGCGAGCAAGTCTATGGGGGCTCGTGAACTCTTTCATTTTCCGCCAGCATGAACCCGCGCGACGATTCTGCGATCATTCGGCACCCGACAGGTGGGGTCGCCAAAGTCAAACAGGGCACAAAGCGAATCTTGTCCGATCTGGTCAGGGATATTCTCTCGATTGCGCAGGAAAAATCTCAGACTCAAAGTCTGCCGGCAACTTCATCACATACCGACGCTGATTTGGAAAGCTGGTACTGGAAGGGAGAGGCACACTACTATGGCACCGGTGTGCCAAAAGATTACGTTGAAGCTGTGAAGTGCTACCGCAACGCAGCGGAACGGGGGCATGCGCACGCGCAGTTCAGGTTGGGGGTGTGCTATTCAGGAGGTGAAGGCGTTCTGCAGGATCACGCACAAGCCGTCAACTGGTATCGCAAGGCAGCAGAGCAAGGTTACGCCGACGCTCAGAACAACTTGGGCCACTGCTACTACGACGGGTGCGACGGTGTTCCCGTAGATAAGGAAGAAGGCCTGCGATGGCTAAGCAAATCGGCCGAGAATGGTTGTGTACTAGCTTGTATCACATTGGACACTTTTTGGAAATCGGGCCTAATCGATTCAAAAGATCATGAAAAAGTTTTGCATTGGCTCCGTAGAGCAATCGAGAAGGGAGATTCAATCGCTGTTGCCTTTTATCCGGAATTAAAAGCAAACCTTTCAGAGCTGCCACCCAAATGAACAAAGCGAGCTGGATTCTTTTGGACACGGAAACGACCGGGTTCTCCGCGCCGATTTTCGTCGTTGAGTTGTGCGCACAACGGATGCGCGGCTGGCAGCCTGACGGCGAACCATTCCGCAAGTTGCTGAATCAAAATCAGGAGATTCCCGCCGAGGCTTCGCGCGTTCACGGTTACACGCGTGAAATTCTGGAGCGCGACGGCGAACCGGCGCATCAGGTTTATCGGGAGTTTGCCGAATACGCGGGCGGGCTGCCGCTCGTCTCGTTCAATCTCGAATATGACCTGGACGAAGTGTTGCAGCCGGAGTGGAAGCGGCTGGGCATCGGCGCGATTGGCAGTCGCGGGTTTTGCGCCCTGCGGCTGGCGCAGCGGCTGCTCGATCCCGTGCCCGCTGGCAACTGCAAGCTGCAAACGCTGCGGCAGTATTATCGCCTGCCCGAACGCGGCGCGCACACGGCGCTGGGCGACGTGCAAACGGTCGCGGACTTGATGGCGCAGGTGCTTCGCCCGATTGCCGGGCATCGCGGGTTAGATACGTGGGAAAAGCTGGTCGCGTTTGCGGCGGAAGAATGGTTTCCGTCCCGCATCGCTTTCGGGAAGCACAAGGGACGGTTGATTCAAGAGGCCCGCAAGGACGCGGAGTTGCGCGGCTGGCTGGACTGGCTGGCCAAATCCGCCAACGCCCGCAACGCGAAGATGGGTCGCTGGTATTTGCGACAACTGGAAATGGCATCCGCGCCACCGGACACAACGGTGTTTGCCGCGCCGGAAATCGAGCGCGAATCCAAACGCGGCGTCGCAACGCAAACCGGCCACGTCGGGCTGGTCATTTACATCAATCCAGAGTTGGAGCAATTGCGGCAGTTGGTGGCGGGCGCACGGGCGCGGCTGGCGGAATTGGGAGTCAATTTCACGAAGGAGAAATCACGCGTGGATGTCATGCAGGCGGTGTTGTTCCGGCAATTGCGCGGGCATTATCAGCAGCGCGACCGGCTGCGGCTCATCGTGGACTACCGGCGGAAGTTTTTGGATTCGCTGGTGCGCGGCGGCGAGGAGGATGCGAAACAGGCGGAAGCGAATTACGAGCAGGCGAAATCGCAGACTGACAAGGATGACGAGGAGACGGCGGCAGCGGTGGCGGAGAAGAAACAACTCACCGCCGACGAGGAGGCGGAACTGTCGCGGCTGTGGAAGAAGCTGGTGAAGTTGTATCACCCCGACCGCTTCGCGCACGAGCCGGACAAGCTCGAGACGTATCACAAGCTGACCGCCGCCATCAACGAGGCGAAGGACGCGGGCGACATCCAGACGCTGCGGGAGATCGCGGAAGACCCGCACGGTTTCATCCTGCGCCAGGGCTGGGCGACGCTCGATTTCAGCGACGCGGCGGAACTCGCGCAGTTGCGGCGTCTGCATGAGACGTTGCAACTGGAAATCATCGCCGTGCTCGAAGCGCTGAATCGCCTGCGGGAAAGTCCCGATTACGAGCTTTGCCAGTTGAGCGAAAAGAAACCGGGCTTGCTGGATGAACTGGCGGCGAAAAGAAAGCAACTGCTGGAAAAGGAAAGCAGGGAGTTGGAGGAACAGGCGGACAAGCTGGCGGAGGAAATCAAGGAATTATCCGACGAGGAAACTTCGCGGATTCTTTAGCCGTAACGATTCGATAGGAGCGTAGAGTTCATTCCGCCGCAACGCGCGACCACTGCTAGAAACAAGGGCTGGAATTGAGAGTCTGCTGGCAACATGTGGCGTTGATCCGGACTGATAGCGTTACACATGGTTCAAATCAGAGCAGTTCAACGGCCCTGCCCAGTTCTTCGTCCGTGTTGTAGAAGTGTGGTGAGAAACGGAGGTGCTGCTGGCCAGACCGATCAGCGCGGAGAGATGCCACGATTCCGGCCGCTTCCAGCTTTTGGTGAAGCGCGGCCATGTCCGTGCCGGCGCGGAAGAAAGTCATGATCCCGCTCGCATTGGCCGTCGGCGCGGACGATTGAAGCACCGTGTAACCCTTCGCCTCGATCAACGGCACCAGCATCGACCGCTTGCGCAATAATTCGGTGGCGATGTTCTCGACTCCCACTTCCAGCAGTAATTCCATTGCAGCGTTGAGTCCCACCAAACCGAGGAGATTGTGACTGCCCGCTTCGTAACGCGCGCCACCAGGTCGAGTCTTCATCTCTTCCTGGGCGACGTACTGGGGACAATAAACGTTGTTCCAACCCCACACCATGGGTCTCAACTGATCTTGAACTTCCTCACGCACGTAGAGGATGCCCGCGCCACACGGTCCAAGCATCCACTTGTGAGAGTCCGCAGCCATGAAATCAAAATGCGCCGTGTTTGTCGGAAACGCCCCCACTGTCTGAATGCCATCCACGCAAAAGAGTATCCTTTTCTTGCGGAGGTACTCCCCGATTGCGGTCAGGTCGATCCGCCATCCCGCGAGGAAATGGCAGGACGCCAGCGCCACCAGCCGGGTGTTTTCATCCACCTGTCCCATGATGTCCACATCACGGATGCGTCCCAGCTCGCGCACATTCAAGAAACGAACCTGCACTCCGCGGTCCGCGAGCTTCATCCATGGATATACGTTGGAGGGATAATCGTCGAAATAGATCACCACATTTTCATTCCGCCGGAACTTCAAGCCTCCAGCCACCATGCTCAGTCCGAGCGATGTCGGTCCCACAAACGCGATCTCCGCCGGCTTCGCGCCGATCAATCGCGCGGCCCTCTCCCGCGACTGGCTCAGGCGCATCGCCGGCAGAAGCGTCTCCTGATCTCCCAGAGTGGAGAGCCTGGCGTAGTCGCAGACTGCCTCTGCCACCCGCCTTGGCACAGGACAAACACCCGCGTGCGCCAGAAAGACTTTCTCTCGCGACACGGGAAACTCGTGTCGGCGCAATTCCTCGTTCGCGTGAAGTTCAGAAATGTTCATTCTATCGTGGTCTGGCTTCAAAAGTTCTTCATCATCTCGCCGTAGTAATTCGAGTAAAAGGACAGAACCTGGTAGGCGATCGCAAGCATGATACCGAAATAAACGATTCTCGGCGTCCATTGCGCGACGATTTGAAGCTGGCGCGAGCCTTCATCGCGAAAATGTTTATAGAGCCTTCCGAGTGATTCCTCGAGTTTGCCGCTGACTTCGCCGCTCGAATACAGAGCAGTAAACATGTCGGGAAAAACGCCGCTCCGACGCACCGCTTCGGATGGTGTCATCCCCATGATCACATGGGCCTTCCAACTTGCGACGGATCGCATCAAGGCCGGCGAACCACTCGATGCCACCGCAAGATCCCAGGCTTCGACGATGGATACCCCGGCGCTGATTAATCCTTCGAGAGCAGCACTTAGCCGCGCCAGCGCGAGATTTCGCCGGGCACTGCCGAGGATTGGAACCCGACCGAGCAGCCATTCAATCCGGGCGCGCCAATGAACGCCGTGGCGGCCCTGGGTCGCGTAAACCAGTGCGAACACCGCCGCGTAGATCGGTAGGAGTATCGCGAGCTTTGACACCAGAAAGGGGAAGATCTTCCCGTCAAAGATCAGCAGCTTCAGCATCACGGGAGGGAAGATAATGATGGCGAAGTGAAACACGAAAACGGGATAACCGAGATTCGAGATGATCACACGCGCCAGCCTGGCGCGTTCCTCGTAATGCTCGGACAAGAGACGCAGACAGCCGTCCAGCCGTCCGCTTTTCTCTCCAGCGGCCAGAAGAGCGAGATCGAACTCAGGCAACCATTTGCCTGTTGCGGCCGCGCCTTCGGAGAACGTGGAGCCCGCTTGAATGCGTGAGATAATCTGAAGAAGCTGAGGACGGACTGAGCGTGAATGTGCCGTCTGAGAAAGCATCTCCAGCGCTTGGAGCATCGGAAGGCCGGCGGCAATCGTCGAGCCGAGTTGGTGATACAACCCTGACCGCCGGCTTAGCTGGCCGGGCGTGACGATGAGCGCCATGTCTCACCCGCCCCACGCGGATCAACCGACCGCTTTGTCGAGCATGGACTTCAGGTCACGCTTGCTCTTCGCCCCCACGACCTGATCGATGACTTCGCCACCTTTGAAAATCAACAGGGTCGGAATGGCGCGGACGCGATATTTTGCGGCGAGTCCTTGGAATTCGTCGATGTTCACTTTTCCAATTTTCGCCTTGGAATCGAACTCCGACGCCAGTTCATCAAGCACGGGCGCGATCATCTTGCAAGGCCCACACCATTCGGCCCAGAAATCCACCAGGACAGGGACCGGGGAATTCGCGACCTCCGCGCCAAAGTTAGCTTCGGTCAAAGTGACAATGTTAGTTGAGGACATGAATTATCCTTTCGAAGGGAAAATTTTTGAATCAATGACAACCAGTCCGAACTGTCGTACTCAGGACTGTGTCAGCAAAAACAGCCGAACCACTGCTGCGATGCCAACCACCGCTGCCACGAGCGCAAGGACTGTATCGAGCGCGCTGACACGAGCGCCAGCCGGGGCTGGGCGGGGCGTTGGGCGGGCAGGAGCTGCGGGAGCCGCTGCCGCTGCCTTTGGTGAGGCTGAAGGCGCGTGACCAGCCGCGGCAGGAGCAGCGGGCGCTGGCGCTGCTGCCGCCATGGCGGCGGGCGCTGGAATCTTGATCGTCGGCGAGGCGGTGGGCTTCGGCGGCAAATTGATTCGAACGGTTTCCTTTTTAGGCTGCACTTTGGAGGCTTCGGCAGGCTTTGCAGCGGCGGCACCAGCGGGCGGATTTGGGTTCTCTTCGGACATATGTGTTAAGTGGGGCGAACCTAGTTTTGCGACCGCAGAGTGTCAATCGCTTATTGAGGGTTCGCTCAACGACCCAACGGCAAAAATGCAACGGTGAACCAGTTCAGCCCACGGGTCTTCTCTCAGTGATCCAAAGGTTTGCTTTGTAATATCTGGCGGCTGGATTTAACGATGATAATAATATGCGCCAAGTCATGAATGCGATTTCACTCAGAACCGCCGTGGTCCTGACCTGTGCGCTTTGGGCCGGCATCAGCATGGCGGCGGAGTCGCCGGATTTCTTGCGCGAGGTACGCCCAATACTCTCCTCTCATTGTTTCAAATGCCACGGCCCGGACGATGCCACGCGCAAGGGGGGCGTGCGCCTGGACATGCGCGAGCCTGCGCTCAAGTCCGGTAAATCAGGTGAGCCGGCAATCGTGCCTGGCAAGCCGGAGAAGAGCGAGGTGATCGCCCGCATTTTCACCGCGGACGAAGATGATTTGATGCCACCCTCGAAAGTAAAGCATCCCCTCAGCCTCCAACAGAAGGACATTCTCAGGAGATGGATCGCCTCTGGCGCGGATTATCAACCACACTGGTCTTTTGTGGCGCCCAAGGCCGTGTACCCACCCGAAGTGCAAGATCCAGGCTTCGAAGTACGCAATCCCATCGACGCTTTCATCGCAGCGCGACTCAAGAGGGACGGATTAACCACCTCTCCCGAGGCCAGCAAGCTGACCCTGGCCCGCCGACTGCATCTCGATCTGATCGGCCTCCCGGCCACACCGGAGGAAGCGGACGCGTTTGCGAAAGATGCGAGGCCAGATGCCTACGAACAGCTTGTGGCAAGCCTGCTGGCGTCGCCGCGTTATGGCGAGCGGTGGGCGCGCAAGTGGCTTGACCTCGCCCGCTACGCCGACACCAACGGCTATGAGAAGGATCGCAACCGCAGCATCTGGCCGTATCGCGACTGGGTCATCCGCGCATTGAATGCCGACATGCCATTCGACCAGTTCACAGTCGAGCAGATCGCGGGCGATTTGCTGCCGAACCCCACGCGCGAACAAATTGTCGCCACTGGGTTTCATCGCAATACGATGCTCAACGAGGAGGGTGGGATCGATCCGTTGGAGTTCCGTTTTCACGCCGTGGTGGACCGCGTCAACACCACCGGCACGACATGGCTCGGCCTGACCGTGGGATGCGCGCAGTGCCACACCCACAAATACGATCCCATTCTGCATAAGGATTACTACCAACTGATGGCGTTCCTGAATAACGCCGACGAGCCGGACCTTGATCTCCCGGCCGAGGACGCCAGAGAACAGCAACGGAGCCGAGAGGAACGCGCGACGAAACTTCTCTCGGAACTTTCCACGCGATGGCCGGTCGAGATGGAACCCTTCCACTGGGAACAAGTGACTCCAAAGATCGAGCGCCTGGAACAGGGTGAAGACGCCAGGCTGTTGGAGGATGGTTCCCTGCTCTTCATCGCTCCGGGAATGGATCGTAGCGATGTGACGGTCAGTTTTATGGCGAAGCTGACCAACGTCACGCATCTCCGCCTCGATGCGTTGACTCACGATTCTCTGCCGGGCAAAGGCCCGGGCCGCGCGCCGCACGGAAATTTTGTCCTCTCGGAAATCACTGTAAGCCGGACGCTGCTCCACGGCTCTTCCGCAATGGAGCCCGTAATGATTCGCAGCGCGAAGGCCACCGCGGAACAAAAGGAGTTTCCAGTCGGCAACGCCTTTGACGGCAAATTGGAAACAGGATGGGCAGTCCACGAGGCTGGAAAAACCTTGAACGCGAATCACTCGGCCACGTTTCAGTTCGAAAAGCCCATGTCGCTGGATTCCGACACAAGAATCACCGTGCGTCTGCAGCAGCAACACGGAGGGAATCACACCATCGGGCGGCTTGCGATCAGCGTTGGCGTACCGGTCAGTGACACGAGACCGGAACTCGCGCGCAGGCAGGAGGCTTTGGAAGCCGCGTACACGCAATGGTTGGAGCGTGAGCGGAAACGCGCGGTCACCTGGACCGTCCTACGACCCACGGGGCTGAAATCAAACCTTCCCCTGCTCTCCGTGCTGCCGGACAATTCCGTGCTGGCCAGTGGAGACATCAGCAAGAGCGACGTTTACGATCTGGCCTTCACCAATCTGCCGGGCCGCGTCACCGCCATCCGCCTTGAAGCGCTGCCCGATGACAGCCTGCCGGCGCATGGTCCCGGCCTGGCGTATTACGAAGGGCCCAAGGGCGATTTCTTCATGGGTGAATTTCAAGCGGTGGCGGATGGCCGGCGGGTGAAGTTTGTGAAAGCCTCGGAGAGTCATGCCAAAAACAATTTCGGCAGCGGTGCCAGCGCCAAGGCAGCAACCGACGACGATCCGCAAACCGGATGGAGTTGCGCGGACCGCCCCGGTGAGATGCACCACGCCGTGTTCGTTGCAGACGAACCCATCGAAGCCACCCGTCTCGACGTCAAGATGCTGTTTGGACGTCACTACGCCTGCTCATTGGGCCGATTCCGCATCTCCGTCACCAGCGCCGAACACGGTGCCGAGGCGGGAAAGATCCCAGAATCAGCCGAACGACTTTTGTTCGTGCCGGATGCCGGGCTCACGGATGAACAGCGTGCGGAGTTGCTCGAAAGCTTCCTGCTCAGTGCACCGGAGCTGGCGAAGCAGTCGAAGGAGATCCGCGACCTGCGCAAACCTTCGGCTCACACCACGACACTGGTGATGCGTGAGCGTCCCGCCACGGCTCCACGTTCAACATTCATCCATAATCGCGGCGAATTCCTCCAGCCAACAGACCGTGTTGAGGCCGATGTACCCCAATTCCTGCCGCGCCTGCCCGAGCATTCAAAGAAGGACCGCCTCGCGCTCGCGAAGTGGCTGGTTTCGCCGGAGAATCCACTGACCGCTCGCGTGGTGGTGAACCGGCATTGGGCCTCTTTCTTTGGCACAGGGATTGTGGGAACTCAGAACGATTTTGGATTCCAAGGCGAGCTTCCAAGCCATCCTGAGTTGCTCGACTGGCTGGCGGTTGAATTTGTAAAGCAAGGCTGGTCGATCAAGAAGCTGCACAGACTCATTGTCACGAGCTCTACTTATCGCCAGCAGTCGCGGTTCACACCGGAGTTGCTCGCGAGGGATCCGCAGAACCGCCTCGTAGCCCGCGGCCCTCGCGTGCGGCTGGATGCGGAGATCATTCGTGACTCGGCGCTGGCTTCGAGCAGCACATTGTCGGCGAAAATGTTCGGGCCACCCGTGAAACCGCCACAACCAGATGGCGTGACCGAGGTGGCCTACGGCTCTGCCAGATGGGAGGCAAGCACGGGCGAAGATCGCTACCGCCGGTCCCTTTACACGTTCCAAAAGCGAAGCGCACCTTTCGCGATGTTCAACACGTTTGACGCGCCGTCGGGTGAAACCTGCCTGGCCAGACGCGAAACTTCGAACACGCCACTGCAGTCTCTGACCTTGCTCAACGACATCGCGTTCGTCGAAGCCGCTCAGAAACTGGGCGCGCTCACGGCGAAGCAGACCGGCGACGATGAACGAAAGGCTGAATTCATTTTCCGCCGCGCACTCACGCGCCTGCCTTCCGCCGCCGAAAGGGCCGGGCTGGTTGCTTTTCTCAACGCCCAGCGCGAACGACTGAAGACCGGCGGGTTGAAGGCTGCGGATCTTGTCGATGACGCCAAGGGCGACTTCACGGAACAAGCCGCGTGGACTGTCGTGGCGCGAGTGGTCCTGAATCTTGACGAGACAATCACGAAGCAATGACTCCATGAACTGCGAATCACATCATTTCCAGGAGCGCGGGCTGCCCTTGAGTCGTCGCTGGTTTCTACGCGAATGCGGCATTGGACTCGGCAAGATCGGCCTCGCGTCGCTGCTGACGGATGCTTTCCTCGCACGCGGGGCGGCTGCGGCGGCATCCGGTGATTTAATGACGCCGAAGCAGCCGCATTTTCCGGGGAAGGCCAGGGCGGTCATACACCTCTTCATGGCAGGCGCCCCGTCACAGCTCGATCTGTTCGATTACAAACCGGAGTTGCTCAAGCTCGAAGGAAAACCATTACCGCCCTCTGTCATCGGAGGCCAGCGCTACGCGTTCATCCGATCAGATGCAGCAGTGATGGCACCCCGTTTCAAATTCAAGAAGTATGGCCGGAGCGGCGCTGAACTGAGCGAGATCCTTCCGCACATCGGTTCCATTGCGGACGAGATCTGCCTGATTCGCTCGATGAAGACGGATCAGTTCAACCACGCGCCGGCTCAAATTTTTTTCAACACCGGCTTCTCTCAACCCGGGCGACCCAGCATTGGCTCGTGGGCGACCTACGGCCTCGGCTCGGAATCCAAGAACCTGCCGGCTTATGTGGTGATGAGCACCGGTTCAGGCATCAGTGGCGGCGCTGCCAACTGGTCGAGCGGCTTCATCCCGACAACATTCACCGGCGTGCGCCTGCGCAACCAGGGCGATCCCATCCTGAATGTCGCCAGCCCGAAAGGCGTGGACGACAGACTCCAGCGCGACACGCTCGACCTGGTCCGCTCCATGAACGAGCAGCAACTCGGCGCGGTGGGCGATCCCGAGATTGCCACTCGCATCAACTCCTATGAAATGGCCTTCCGCCTCCAGACCAGCGCACCGGAGTTGATGGACTTGAAGAGCGAAAAGAAGGAGACGCTGGAGCTTTATGGCTGTGATCCGGACAAACCTTCGTTTGCTCGTGCCTGCCTGCTGGCGCGGCGGATGGTCGAGCGCGGAGTGCGGTTCATCAATATCTACCACGAAGGCTGGGACGCTCACAGCGACGTCGTGGGCAATCACACCGGCAATTGCAAAACCACCGACCAGGCGAGCGCGGCGCTGGTGAAAGACCTAAAGCGCCTCGGTCTGCTCGATTCCACTCTCGTCATCTGGGGCGGTGAATTCGGCCGCACGCCCATGATTGAAACCAATCCGAGCCTCGGCCGTTCCATGGGCCGCGATCATCATCCGCAGGCGTTTACCTTGTGGATGGCCGGTGGAGGCGTGAAGCGCGGACTCAGCTACGGAGCCACGGATGAACTGGGCTTTCACACCGTGGAGAATCCCGTCCACGTCCACGACTTGCAGGCGACGATTCTCCATTGCCTGGGCTTCGATCACGAAAGGCTCACCTACGAATTCCAAGGCCGCCGCTACCGCCTCACCGATGTCCATGGGCATGTCGTGAATGACCTCGTGGTGTAGTTTGCATGCTTGAGCCCGGGGAGACTCAGGCAACTCCAGCTAAGGAGGTCCGATCGTTGAGATGCGCACTGGATCTTGACGGGAAACCCTGGAGGAATCAGAGCGGAATCGTCCACCACGCGGCTGTCTCCACGGCCAAGACTACCCCAACACTTCCTTGATCACATGGCCCTCCACATTGGTCAGTCGGCGTTGGACGCCATTGTGCTCAAACGTGAGCTTCTCGTGGTCAAGGCCAAGGAGGTGCATGATGGTCGCGTTCAAATCATAAAGCGGGTGAATGTTCTCCACAGCGCGCTGGCCCAGTTCGTCAGTAACGCCATGACTGACGCCTCGCTTGACACCGGCTCCTGTCAGCCAGCAGGTGAAACCGTCGGGATTATGGTCGCGACCTTGCGCTCCTTTCTGGAAGAATGGCATGCGTCCGAACTCCGTGCACCAGACGACGAGCGTGTCGTCCAGCAAGCCACGCTGGCGGAGATCGCGGATGAGCGCTGCCGCAGGCTGGTCGAGTATGGCGGCGTGTTTGTCGTATTGCTCTTTCAGTTTGTTGTGGCCATCCCAGTTCAATTCACCGCCGCTGGCGTAAGCGCCATTAAATAGCTGGACGAACCGTACCCCCTTCTCAATCAGCCGGCGTGCGAGGATGCAGTTCCTGGCAAAGCCAGCCTTGATTGGATTCGATGTGTCCTCCGCGCCGTAGCTTTTTAGAATGTGCGCCGGCTCTGTGGAAAGGTCGCTGATCTCAGGAACGCTGAGCTGCATGCGCGCGGCGAGTTCGTAACTGGCGATGCGCGCCGCCAGCTTGCTATCACCGGGGTGGCGCTCGAGGTGGCGCTCGTTCATGCGCCGCAAGATCGAACGTGCCGCGCGGTCCTCTGCAGGCGAAACCCCGGGCGCAACCAGATGGCGCACCGGATCCTCCGTGCTGAAAGTCGTGCCTTGGAAGGCCGCTGGCAGAAAACCGGGGCCCCAATTGTTCGAGCCGTTCTGTGGGACACCGCGCGGATCAAGGATGGAAACGAACGCCGGCAGATCCTGGTTTTCGCTCCCGAGCGCGTAACTCAACCACGAGCCGAGGCTTGGGAAACCATCAAGCACGAAGCCGGTGGAGAGGAAATTCTCGGCCGGCCCATGAGTGTTGCTCTTGCTGGTCAGCGAATGAATGAAAGCGATGTCGTCGGTCAGCTCGGCGAGATGCGGAATCAAATCGGAAACCATCTTCCCCGTCTGTCCACGAGGACGAAAATCATACTGCGGCCGCGCGAGATTCCCGGCGGGGCCTTGAAACGTCACCGCCGGTCCACCGGGCAACGGCTTGTTGTCCCACTTGATCAGCTCCGGCTTGTAGTCCCACGTCTCCAACTGGCTTACGGCCCCGGCACAGAAGATGACGATGACGTTCCTTGCCTTCGCGGGAAAATGAGGCAGCCGCGGCGCATACGGACGCGCGGGATCGATGATCGGCCCATTCATCGCGAGCAAACCGTCGAGTCCGAGCAGGTTCGTCAGTGCAATGGAACCGAGCGCGGTCGCGGTGCCGCCCAGGAAACTGCGGCGGTCCAGCAAATGGCGGCCGTGAGTGGAAAGGTGTCCGGTGTCGTGGTTCATTTGTTGAACCTTCTGATTTTTGATTTTGCCACCCTCCGCCATTCTGCAAATTTCCTGCGGCCTTGGAATTCAAACACCGCGCTGTGGATGGCTTTTATAAGGCGCTGGAGGTTCATGGCACGAAAAGAAACTCGTTACTGTTGAAAAGAGCCCGACAAAGCGTCGGCAGCCCATGCGCGGCCACGATCGGTCGAACGTCCGACAACTCGGCAACACTTGGGTTGCGACTGAGCGCGAGCTGGTAGGCGCGGCGAATCTGTCTGGCGATGTCCTCGCCTGCCTCTGTTCTCACACGGCCCGCGAAGGCATCGGCCTGCTCGATGGTGAAGCGACTGTTGAATAGGTTCAGCGCCTGGATCGGCGTGGTGGACTCGCGGCGGCGAGCTGTGCTCTGTCCGGCGTCCGGGCAGTCGAAAGCGCCAAAGACAGCTTCGCGCTCGCGACGGACCTTGTGCGCATAAATCATCCGGCGCAGGCCATCACCGCTGAAGGACTCGACGGGGTTGAAGCCGCTCAATCCACCGCGATTGTTGAACAGATCGAAGCCTCGGCCGCCCATCTTCAGGTTCAGCTTCCCGCTGACCGCGAGCATCGAGTCGCGGATCGGTTCAGACTCCAGCCGCCGAGACGGGAATCGCCAGAGCAGACGGACGTCGGAGTCGGATTGAACGGAGGCCAATAGAGGCGACGGTGAAGAGGGCCGCCGGACTTCTCTGCCTTTGTTTCCTCCTGTTGAAGAACCCTGCCGATACGACGCCGAGAGCACGATGAGACGGTGCATCTGCTTCACCGACCAGCCGGAGCGCACGAACTCCGACGCCAGCCAGTCGAGCAGTTCAGGATGGGACGGTCTCGCACCGTTTCGGCCAAAGTCGCTCGGGGTTTCCACAAGGCCGCTGCCGAAGTGGCCCTGCCAGATGCGGTTCACCATCACACGCGCAGTGAGAGGATTCTCGACACTGGCAATCCAATCAGCGAGCGCCTTGCGGCGCTCCTGTTCGGGCGTGTCAGGAGAGAGTTTCATCGAGCCAAGCACCCTCAGCACAGCGGGAACGACCTCCTCCTTCGGCTGCTCCGGGTCACCGCGGTTGAGCAGATGAATCTTATCCGGCGTTCGGAACATTCCGGCGAACGCCAGACGCCCCTCTGTTGTTGCCTTGATGCTTCGTTCCAGCTTCTTCTTCTCATCCACCAACCGTGTCGCCTCCTTCACTTCCTCCGCGGTGAGTCCGGCGGTGGAAAACAAGGATGCTTTGTTTTCACCAGGCACAAACTTCGCGCGATCGGACGACTCCGCGACGATGCGCCACTCCCCTGCTGCATCGGCGACTTCGATGACGTAATTCGTCGCAAGCCGGTCGCCAAACTGCGCGCCTCGGTCCCGCCCCCACACGATCCGATCAATTTCTTGCGCCCGGGCCAACTCCAGCACCACCCACCCTTTTCCTTTCTCGTTCGACATCCAGCTTCGTGAGTTGCCGTAATGGCCATCGTTGACGAAGCGCAACTCATGATTGTCCGCAACGACGGTGTCACCCGACGACGTGACCGTGGCGCCCACGCTGGCGAGTGCAACATTCGCGCCTGAAGTGTCGAAGATCTCCAGTTCGTCGAGGCATGGCTCCAGATTGTTCGTCTCACGAATGGTGAAACGCACGCGCTTTGCTTTTACCCTGCCAAATCGGTCAGTGTTGACGCGTGCATTTACCGGAGGACGTTCCACGCCGGATCTGGCCAGCGGCGACAGTCGGGAGAGTTCCCATTCAACTTCACTCATCCGTTTCGTCAGACGCATTTCCTCGGCGCGCATTGCATCCGCTTCCGGCGAGCGCAGCTCGCGGTCGCCATACTCCACACCCGCGAAGAATGCCTGCATCGAGTAATAATCGCGCGCGCTGATGGGATCGAACTTGTGGTCGTGACACCGCGCACAACCCACGCTCAAGCCGAGAAAGGTCTGGCCGATGTTCACCACGATTTCGTCGAGGGAATCCTGCCGGGCCAGGCGCTTGGAAACATCGTCCGCCCCAATCTGCCCCGGCAACAGCACGGACGCCGTGATGAGAAAACCCGTCGCCGCATCCTCGCCAAGCGCATCACCAACAATCTGTTCCTGGATGAAGCGCTCATACGGCGTGTCGTTGTTAAAGGCGCGGATGACGTAGTCGCGATAGGGCCAGGCGTTCGGCCGCTCCGTGTTCACCTCGAAGCCATGCGTATCCGCGTAGCGCACCACATCCAGCCAATGCTGCGCCCATCGCTCGCCGTAGCGCAGCGATTTCAGCAGTTCATCCACCACACGACCGTGAGCATTCCCCTGGCGGTCTTTCATGAAAGCCTCCACCTGATCCGGTGAGGGTGGCAGCCCTGTGAGGTCGAATGAGACGCGTCGAAGCCAGGTCACACGATCGGCTTCCGGCGAGGGCTTCAAGCCTTCCTTTTCCAGTCGAGCGAGAATGAACCGGTCCACCTCGTTGCGTGGCCAGCGGTTGTTCGTAGTCTTCGGGGGCACCGGACTGGATACGGGCTGGAAAGACCAGTGCTCGCTCTTGTTCTCCAATTGCATCAACTCCGCCGACGCCCCCGACACGCTCGAAAGGAGCGATAGAGCAAGGGCAAAGCAGGCGGGCAAGGCTGAGCTGATCATCAGCGACCATCATCTCCAGAAAGGCAGCGGATTCAACGCGGGATTTTTGATGACCAGACCTTTTCTACTTCAGCTTGCTCCAATCATTCCCGACCGCGTAGTTTCCGGCGGTGCCAGAATTTCCGCCAACACAGCCGCCGCCTGCGGTTACAAAACTCGCGACACTTTTGCGGCGGCTTGGCAGCTCTCTGCTGTTATGGGGTGTTGTCCTGGGCTCGATCTTCTCGGGAAACAGGTTGGTCGCGGACTATTTGTTTCTGGGGCTGATGATGTTGATTGCCTGGCTGGGGTTGCGGGAGTTTTACGACATGGCGGAAAAGCGAGGGTTGGCGTGCTTCCGCGTCATGGGAATTGCCGGCGGACTTCTGCTGATGGCCAGCACGTTTTATTATGTCACCCGGACCCGCAGTTTTGTCCTGCCACCGGCCAAGGCGAACGATTTTGAGACCAGCATCATCGTGATCTTCGTGCTGGGGCTTTGTGTACGGCAGTTGATCTCGAAATCGAACACCGCCGGATTGATGGCTGTTTCCACCACGCTCTTTGGGCTGATGTACGTTCCGTGGCTTCTGAACTTCATCCAGAAGATCAATTTCTTTCCTCGAATCGAAGGCCAGTATTACGTCCTGTATTTTATTCTGGTGACGAAGTTCAGCGACATGGGCGCCTACTGCGTCGGTTCATTGATCGGTCGTCACAAGATGATTCCCCGGATAAGTCCGAACAAGACATGGGAAGGATTTGCCGGGGCGATTCTTTTCTCTGTCGGTGGAAGTCTGGGGTATGCGCAGCTCGCGAAAACACATCTTGTAGGGATGAACCTCTTTCATGCGGTCGTACTCGGCGTGATTCTGAGCGTGGCCGCCGTGGTGGGTGATCTGATCGAATCACTATTCAAGCGTGAAGCCGGAGTGAAGGATTCCGGACGTTTCTTTCCCGGCATCGGAGGCATGCTGGATTTGATGGACAGTCTGCTGTTCAATGCGCCGCTGATGTATTTGTATCTGCGGCATGTTCTGACCCATTAGCACTCGATTAAATGAAGCGCGTTGTATTACTCGGCAGCACTGGATCAATCGGCACCAGCACCGCCAAGGTGGCCCTGGATCTTCCGGACAGAATCCGACTGGTCGGGCTCGCCGCGGGCAACAATGCAAAGCTGCTGGCGGATCAGGCGCGTCAGCACTGTCCAGAAGCGGTTTCCATCACAGATCCAGCTCAAGCGACCAAACTCCGGGAGGCATTCGGAGATTCGATGGAGGTTCATCAAGGGAGCGAGGGCTTGATCAAGCTGGCGACGCTCCCCTCGGCAGATATCGTGCTGATCGCGATTGTAGGAACGGCGGGATTACAGCCAGCACTGGCCGCAATTCGCGCGGGCAAGGACATCGCGGTTGCTTCCAAGGAAATTCTGGTGATGGCCGGAGAAATCGTCATGAGCGAAGCGCGAAAGCATGGCGTGCGAGTGCTTGCCGTGGACAGTGAGCATTCCGCAATCTTCCAGTGCTTGGATGGCAAACCCTCCAGTTCGGTGCGAAACCTCTGGCTCACTGCGTCGGGCGGACCTTTTCGGAGCAAGACCGACTGGCCGAAGGAGAGTTTCAGGGACATCACTGTTGAACGGGCATTGAAACATCCTTCGTGGGTCATGGGGCGCAAGATCACGCTCGATTCAGCCACGCTGTTCAACAAAGGGCTGGAGATGATCGAGGCGCGCTGGCTTTTCGACATCGAAATGGGGCGCGTGCAGGTGCTGGTTCATCCCCAGAGCATCGTTCACTCGATGGTTGAATTCATCGATGGTTCGATCATCGCGCAGTTATCCACACCGGACATGTGCCTGCCGATTCAATATGCATTAACCTATCCAGACCGCGTTTTGAACGAGCGGGTGCAGACGAATCTCGCAAAGCTTGGCCAGCTTACGTTCGAGGAACCCGACCTTGGCCGTTTCCCGGCGCTCAAGCTGGCGCGTCACGCGGGGGAAGTGGGCGGAACGTTGCCCGCAGTCTTGAACGCCGCGAACGAGGTGGCGGTGGAAGCGTTTTGGGACAATCGCATTTCTTTTGATCAGATTCCAGAAGTGGTGGGGCGGACATTGGATCGCCACCGTGTCGTGGAGCATCCAGACCTGGATCAAATCCTCGCTGCGGATGGTTGGGCCAGAACCAACGCAGTTGTGGGTTAGATCAAGGATGTGCCGCTGGGCACCCGGACGACGATCGTGCCAGCGATCATGTCATGCCACGATTGCGTGTCCCGATCCCAGCCGACCCAGAAGAATCCTAGGAAGAGCACCAGTCCTGAAAAGAAACTGGAAAGGCTGCGAACCAGGGCCACGGAGAAATTCACCGGAGCGCCGTTCAGACGCACGACCTTGATCCCCATGACAACGCCCCCGATCGTGGTGCCTTTCCAAGTCCACATCGTCACATGATACGCCACCCACAGGAGGAGAAAGAAGGGACCTGTCAGCGAAATGAGCAGTGAGAGCAGGATAAAATCGAGGAAGGTTGCCAGGAATCTTCGCCAGAATCCCGCCCGCGGCATCACCACCAACTCCAGAGGTGGCGCGGTGGAAACTCCAGGAGGAACGTCGCTCGGAGTTGCTGAACCGGCGGTTGTCGAGGCACTCATTACCACGACCGGTGGAGGCGTGAACGGGACTCTCGAGTCTTCACGGCGCATGGCGCGGAACGCAGCAAGCACCACACCCCCGAGTCCGAGCAAGGTGGCGAATCCCCAGGCGAGGTAGCCCACCACGGGAATCATGTAGATGACACAGAATAGCGCCGCTCCCAGGAGGAGCATGAGCAGGAGTACTCCACCTTCGGGCTTGAACTGGCGGATCAACTGTTGCCCCGTGTAGGAGTACACAGCGGTCTTACCGACGAGAAAGGCCAGGATGGTGGCGCAGGCAAGAAGGAAGATCACGGGGATGCCGACCACTGTTATCAATAAGAGGACCGCTAGCGGGGCAATCAGCAAGGCTGCCAGCACTCCGGTGAAAAAGGCTCCCACAGGCCGATCCTGCATGGCGAGGACAGAAGCCTGCACAGGACGCGGGAAGAGCAGTGCCATCATCGCGTAAACCAGGAGGAATAATCCGAAGACACCCCACACCCACGGAACCTGTGGGGGCAACGGACGCGCAAGGAACACGCCTTGGGTCACCCACTGCTGCAACCAACCGAAGTCAGGCAATGCCTGGTTCAGGCTCACAAAATAGCGTTCGCCCCCGATCATGGATCCAGCGTCTTCGTCAAAGGGGCCGCCAATCACAACTGCTTCCCGATGAATGTTCGCATCCGGGCCCAGTTTCACTCCGCCAAGCACCACAACGAGGTTGCCTTGAATCTCGCCATTCACTTCGGCTGTCCCTGAGATCACGACGACATCGTGGCGTACGATGCCATCAATCTTCGCGTCACCGGCGATGACGACAACATTGTCTTTCGTTTCCTCGCGCTGAACGACAACTGGCCGCCCGATCTCCACCACCTCGCGATTGTGGCGTTTGGCACGAATGAGATTGCGCTTCCTGACCCCGGTTTTGATGGCGGGCTCGTCAGCTTCGTCACCCTTGTCAGTCGGTTGGATTACGGCTGGCTCTATGGTTTTCTCCGATGGCGAAGGTTCCTGAGCGACGGCCGTACCCGAGCTTTTCAGGAAACCAAAGCAACTCAAACCCAGACAGACGAAGAGGAAGGTGAAACAGGCTTGCTTCATAGGATTAATGCCTTTGAGCTGCCACGCGGAAGCAGGCGGTGCCGAGGGCGACGCAACTGAGGTACATCATGAAGACGACTGAAGCAGCACCGATGATCCAGGACTGCTCGAGACTTTGCAAAGCGAGCATGGCGGCGATTGAGAGTGTCGCGACCAGGTCCAGTAGTGGGCTGAGTGCGTGCAGATAATTTCCAGCGACATTTGCCGTATGATCCATCAACTGCCACTTCGACATGCTCCTCAGCACAAGCAAAAGCGCCCCCCCGCAAGCCAGCGCCGCCGGGAGAAGCAGCATACGTGCTGTGAACGGCCACTCCGTCCATGCCTGCTTCCACCAGCACCGCTTCCGTTCTTCAATACTCTTCAGGACATCCGGGATGAGGTTTGCTGGAGCCTGATGTTCCGGAAGTTTCAGCAGTTCCTTGTGGATGAGTTCAGCCAGTATTTCTTGGTGAGTCTTGTTCATGGCAGGTTGCTCAGGCTAGGAGCGCTTGTGTGTAGCGCATCGGATTGGATTTGTTCATTGCCGGCTTCGTCGTGTTGACGACGGATGGCGCTTTGTATTGCTCGAACTCGTCATCATCCCCGAGAGTGAGATCGAGTTTCTTGCGCAGGGCTTCCCGGCCTCGAAAGATATCGGTCTTCACCTTCGCAAGGGAGATGCGAAGTTTGGATGCAATTTCCTCATAGCCGAGATTCTCAAAGTGGAAGAGCACGAGAGGAACGCGCTGTGCCGGTGGAAGTTTTTGGAGCGCGTCTTCCAGCAGCCGTCTTTGATCCGCTTCATTGGCCTGATGGCTTGTGGTTTCCTCGGCGGGGATTTCAAAGATCAGATCGTCCCCGCCATCCGGAGAGAGCATCTCCGAGAAGAACCGCCAACGCGCACGATAACGAGTGAGGTGGTTGAGGCAAAGGTTGCGGGTCACCGTCTTGAGCCAGCCTCCAACGGTGGGGCTTTGGGAGAGGTCGCTGAAGCGCTCGTAGGCCTTGAGGAACACCTCCTGAGAGATGTCCTTCGCGTCGGTCTCGTTCCCGAGAAGCCTGACGGCGGTGCTGAATACCATGTTCTGGTACGCTTGCATGAACTCTGCGAACTGGTTCGTTTCTGTCATTGGCTGTGCCGGTTGCTTATCGGCGCATTCTAGCCCAAGGACACGCGCTGACGCAAAGGAGTTGCAGAAAAGATTGAATTCTCTGACTTCAATGCTCCCTGAAAAACCACTTGGCAAGCGGCTCCCCCGGCAAATACTCACCGCATGGCAAATGTATCGGCGCGCAGCGCCAAGTTAAGGGCAGCCCAAATCGCGGGAACTGGAAAACTTTCATCCGATCGGACAATCCAGACCCGGACTGGGATCGTCATTGGCATCGAAGGTGGCGGAACACGGACTGTGGCGCTGGCTGTTGATGAGTCTGGAAGCATCGTTCGAAGAGTTGAAACCGGTCCGGCTAATCTCCGACTTCTGACAGACATGAAACTCCGGCGACGGTTAGCGGAAGTTGCCGCGGAATGTCCGTCTCCAGATGCGTTGGCGATATGCCTTGCAGGCGCGCGGAATGACCAAGATCGGGCCAGGATTCGTGAAGCTGCCGCACGGGTCTGGCCGGGGGTGGCTTGTCATGCCACGAACGATCTGGAGAGCGCCCTGTCGGCTGGAGAACATGCCGGACCCGAAGTTGCTCGATTGCTGGTGTTGAGCGGCACAGGTTCCTGTTGTTACGGCCGCGCGCGAGATGGTAAAGAAGCGAAGATCGGCGGCTGGGGGCACATTCTGGGGGACAAAGGGAGTGGCTATGAGATCGGTCTCAGAGCGCTCAAGGCTGTTGTTTACTATCTCGATCGGGATGGAGTGTGGCCGGCTCTTGGCCAACGATTGCTCCGCAAACTTCAACTCAACTCTCCAGACGACCTGATTGGGTGGGTGCAGCAGGCTGGCAAGGAAGAGATCGCCGCGCTGGCGTTGGAGGTTTTTCAAGCTTCACAACAACGGGATCGCATCGCGCAGGACATCTTGAAAGGCGCCGCGCACAGTCTCGCGAAGGATGCGGTCGCTTGCGCGAAGAAACTGGCACCGAGAGGTGGCAAAGTTGAGTTCGTTTTCGCCGGCGGTGTGCTGATCCAGCAGTCCCGTTTCAGGCGGCAAATTGCACGATTGATTTCTGCATCGTGGGGTGAATGCAGTTGCGTTCCGCTAAACCGCGAAAGCGTCTGGGGAGCTGTGATGCTGGGAAGGAGAATGCTTGAAAAGACAGACTTCGGGAGCGTTGCGGGAGGTTCAGTCGCAGGACGAACGAAGAATGATGTCTCATTGGTTCCGAATGCAGAATTGCTCCCGGAATCCAGCCGACTGTCCCCCACGGAGCGCCGCAATCCTCGGTCCTGCCACCTCAATGAGCTTTCGCTCAGGTCCGCAGTCAAGTTGATGCTCAGGGAAGAGGGAGCAGTTGCGGAAAAACTCTTCACGAAGCAGCGCGAAATCGAGCATGCCGTTGCGCTCATCGTGACGGCCTTCAAGGCCGGAGGGCGACTCTTCTATTTCGGTGCCGGCACAAGCGGACGGCTTGGGGTTCTCGATGCAAGCGAATGCCCGCCGACTTTCCGCACGCCTCCGGATATGGTTCAGGGCGTGATTGCTGGCGGACGGACCGCGCTGTGGCAGGCGGTGGAAGGCGCTGAGGATGATGCTTCGGCCGGCGCAGCGGCTGTCCGTTTTCGCAAGGTGACGAGGAAGGATGTGGTTGTGGGAATTGCCGCCAGTGGACGAACACCATTCGTATGGGGTGCCCTGCAAGCAGCTCGCGCTAGAGGGGCGAAGATCGTCCTCGTCACGTTCAATCCACATCTAAAATTCAAGGCACCACTGCAACCCGATGTTGTCATTGATCCAGATTTGGGCCCCGAGATTCTGACTGGTTCCACACGCCTCAAATGCGGCACCGCCACAAAGCTGGTCCTGAATATCTTCACCACGCTCGCGATGACGCAGCTTGGAAAAGTCGTAGGCAACCTGATGGTGGATTTAAACCCGTCGAACGTGAAACTCCGTGACCGCGCCGTTCGAATCCTTCGGGAACTCACCGGCTCCGATGAAGCGACAGCGCGGCGTTCGCTGGAGCAGGAACGATGGGTGGTCGCTCGCGCGTGGGAGCGATTGCGCCGTTAAAGCGGACACGACTGGATTCCGCTCTCCTGCCAGGGGTGGTCTTCAGCGTCGAAAGATTGTGGCAGCCGGGATCAACCCCTTTCAGAGGTTGCGGAGGATTCTCTCGTGCAGCACTGCCTGGGCGACAAAGTGTGAGACTCCGGTGGAAAGCGCGATGATAATTGAGGTGACGAGGTAAAGACCCAGGCCTTTGGTTTGTTCCGGTCGGAGCATCAGAGCGACCCCATGATACAACGCTGAGATCGAGAGCAGAACACCCAGCCCCCAGCAAAGCCATGACGGGATGGCCGGCAAGGCGTCCAACAAACGCATCAGCACGAGCGGACTGATGCCGTAGGCGACAGCTCCGAACGATTGAAAGAAGAGCGTGCGGATATGAAAACTTTCAGCAACGGCGTGGAGAACGTAAGCGCTGAAGAACACACAGGCGGTCAAAAGTCCGACTTGAGCGATGGCGTAACGCACGGCAACAGTCTGGGGAATTCTCACCAGGTTTTCCGCCGCGCCACGTGGTTCGCCCCAGTGCATCAGCGAATAGGCTTCCACGGCGACACAGCCCAGCATCAAGGGCAGAAAAGATACACAGAGAACGAAAAGAACCCCTCGTTGTGCTTCCGCAATTTTGTTCCACGTGCGGAACGGCGCAAATATCAATGCTATTACCCTGATCATGAGGGCGGCAGTCTGAGGATGCACTCGTTGATGACAACGAAATTCAAGCGAGTTTTTGGCAATCCTCTCGTGAGAGGTGATGGAGTTTGACTGGAAGCTTCTCCACAGAGGCCGCTAATCTCCACCTATGGCCACGCGTGAGTCTTCAAATTCTGGATGCTACATGAAGAGTTGCTTCGTGCTCTTCCTTCTCTCCGGCGCGGCCGGGCTCGGTTACCAGACGATCTGGACGCGTCTGTTCACCAATGCGCTTGGGCACGAAGTCCCGGCGATGCTTGCTGTGGTGGCTGCGTTTTTCGGTGGACTGACGCTTGGGGGCTGGCTGGGAGATTTTCTCACAAGCCGGCTCAAACTGGCTGGGGCGCTCTATCTTTGGTTGGAGTTGATCATTGGTTGCTGGGCGTTGGTGACAATGAGCATGGTCCCCGTGGTGGACGCTCTCGGAGCTGGACTGATTGGCGATGAGCCTTCTCTCGTGCGGCATTGGCTCACGGCCTTCGTGGTTCCGTTGATCGTTTTGCTTCCTGCCACCTGCGCGATGGGAGCAACCTGGCCGTCGATGATCCGTTTTGCCACGCAAATGCTCGGAGATAAGAGTATTGTTGGAACACTCTACGCGGCGAACACGGTTGGGGCTTTGGCAGGTGTAGGCTTCTCGACGTTTATGATATTGCCCAGATTGGGCTTTCGTTCGTCTTTGATGGTCTTTGCATTCGTCAATTTTGTCTGTGCAGCCGGAGCGTGGTGGTTGGTGCGTCGTTCAAATAATGAGGCGGATCGCATCGGGAAGCTGGCATCGAGTGGCATTGGGAAAAATCTGGCCGCAGCTTCTGGCAGACTGACTGGCTTGAGACACGACCGGGGCATTGGTTTTGAACGAGGAGATTTGCCCGGAGAGCAAGCAAGGAAAGGCATCGGCGGACGATCTTCTATGGCGCTCCTTTTGATGTCAGGGTTCACGGGGTTTCTGGGCATCGGTTGGGAAATTGTGTCGATTCGAGTCCTCGCCAGCGTTTTGGAAAACACGGTCTATACGTTCGCCTCAGCCTTGATGGTCTATCTGCTGGGCACGGCAACAGGCGCCGCGTTTTACCAGAATCGGTGCCTGAAGGTAGAGCCTTTGAAGCTGGAGAAAATCTTGTTTCTTGGGCTGGCTCTGACCTGCGTGCTGGGAATGATTCCTTTGATGTTTGCCCGCGGTATTTACGATTTCGTGCGCAGCATTCTTGGATTGTCCGTCGCAAGTGGGATTGCCGCGGAAGTTTTTGTGGAAGCATTGGTGTTGGCTGGCCCAGCCTGCTTGATGGGCGCATTGTTCGCGCACCTGGTTCAACAAGCTGCCAACAAAGGTACCTGGGTGGGAAGTGCTACCGCGGCTAATACATTCGGATGTGCGCTGGCGCCGTTTGCATTTGGTGTCCTGCTGATTCCCCTGGTCGGTTTCAAGTGGTCTCTTCTGGGATTGGTGACGGGTTATCTGCTACTGGCTTGCATCCACCTCCGCGCAAATTGGCGGGCGTTGATCCTTCTGCCGAGCCTCATCGGCTTGCTCCTGCCGCGCCATCTTCAAGCACCATCGTTGCCGCCGGGCGGGGCGTTAATGAGCTATCACGAGGGTAGAATGGATTCCGTGGCCGTCATCCGTTATGCGGATGGCAATCGCAGTCTTGTGGTCAATAATCGCTTTGCGATGGGAGGGACTGGAGCAGCGCTTGCCGAGAGGCGCCACGCCCATATCCCCCTGTCGCTGCACCCGGCGCCGAAACGCGCTTTGTTTCTTGGACTTGGCACAGGCATCACCTTTGCCGCCAGCGCGGCCCACCCCGGACTCCGTGCGGACGGTGTTGAGCTGTTGCCTGAAGTCGTGGAAGCCGGCGGTTTGTTTTCTCCAGAGAATTCTACAGGCAACGCGGGCGAGCGGTTGAAGATCCATGTCGCGGATGCACGTCGATTCGTTCGCGCCACAACCAACCGGTATGATGTGGTGGTCGCCGATCTGTTCCATCCATCGCGTGACGGAGCCGGCCTGCTCTACACGCTGGAACACTTCACGGCGATCCGTTCAGTTCTGGAGGCGGAAGGAACATTCTGCCAATGGCTTCCCCTGTATCAACTCGACGAAGACGTCCTGAAAACCATCATTCGGACATTTCTTGAAGTGTTTCCCAACACGAGTGCCTGGTTGCTGCGTTACAATATAGACACTCCCGTGCTTGGGCTGATGGGAACGAAAGAACCGCGGACTTATCCGCCCGACTACCTGGAGCAACGGGTCATTGACGAAGCGTTGCTTACCGCGCTAAAGAGCGTCCAGCTTCGGAATACTCTGGAATTATTCGGTGGATTTCTCGGAAACACGGATGCGATTCGCCGCTTCGCGGGTGGCGGATCCCTGAACTCCGATGATCATCCCATTGTGCTCTTCAGGGCGCCGTCATGGAGCTACGGCCCGAGACGGCCAGCTCATGAGCGATTATCACTCGTAATCCGAAACTTCACACCGAGTCCGGCATCGCTGGTCAATGGCACGGACCATCGGAAAATCTCATTCGTTTCCGAGTTGGGCGATTTTATGTCGGCGCGTGATGTTTACATACAGGGTTTGGTACATGAATCGAATGGGCTGGAACTTGCGGCTGTGAAAGCTTTCGTGGAAAGCGCCCGGCGCAGCACCAACTTCACGCTGGGCTATGCACATGCTTTGACGTGGGCCCGACAGAACTGGGAAGTCAATCGAGTCCAGGCCAAGTCAGTTTTGGAGGAACTCGATCAGACTCAACCTGGGCGTGGAGTGGCGAGGCGCATGTTGGAGCAGTTGGAGAAACAATAGTTGGGAAGCTTGTCCACCGGATTATTGAGCCCGACTTCCTGCGGGAAAAAGGTGTCCGCGAAAACAGTTGAATTCAGGTCGTGGCTTTCTACTATGCGGCCCGCGTGGATTCCCACGCACGATTGGTCGGGACGTAGCGTAGCTTGGTAGCGCGTCTGAATGGGGTTCAGAAGGTCGTGAGTTCAAATCTCACCGTCCCGACCATCTTTATTTTCTTCCTTTACAAGGGTTTACATCTGATTTTCTGCTTGTGGTTTTGGGGCATTTCGCTTGACCCGTCCTAGCGAACGTCCTAGCCCAGAGTTATTATGAAACCGAGGAAGAAGGACTGGATCAAGGCAACACGACGGAACGGTCATGCGATCCCAAAACTTTGGATCCGATCCAGCGGCACTTTCTACGCCCAAATGGCCGTGCTCGATGAGTCCACCGGCAAGAATGTCACTAAGAAAATCTGCTTGAACACCCGAGACATCAAAGTGGCTCAAGAGAAACTTGCAGGGTTGGTTTCAAAACGATCCGAAGGCGAACTTAAACTCCGTGACGACGGCCCCGTTTTTGAAGATTTCTTGCCTCATTTTTTGGAGATTAGAAAGCAGGAACGAGGCATCAAGACGTTTCAAAACGAGAAATGCTTCCTCGGTCAGTTCCTGGAGTTTACCGGAACCAAGAGATTGGGAGAAATCACGGTTCGTGACATCCTGAATTACCGGACCAAAATTCTAAAGGGCAAAGTCACCCCTCACACTGCCAATTTGAATGTCACTGCGATCCGTAACCTTTTCAAGCAGGCGATTGCTGAAGGTTTGATAGATGAGAATCCGGCGTTGAAGGTCTTAATGCTGGATCACGTTCCCAAGCGGAAATCACTTCTCACCGACGATCAAATTGCTTTGCTGGCCAAGACGGCAAGAGAGGTTCTTCCGATGGCAGGTCAACAAGTCTCTGATTGGATTCTTGTCATGGCGTACTGCGGGGGAAGAATGAGCGAAGTCCTAAGTCTCGAGTGGAGTGACATTGATTTTGACGAGCGGAAATTAACCTTCCGTCGTGAGACGGTGAAGTTTAAGTCCAAATCTCGTTCAGTTGATTTCAATCTGAAGCTGGAGGCACAACTGAAGGACATGTTGGCTCGTCGTGATCAACAATCGGAATGGCTGTTCCCATCCACGAGAGCGGCAGGAATGAGGGTTGGGGAATACGGTCACGACTTGGCGAAAGTCACGAAGAAGGCGGGGCTGTCTAAAGTCACGAGCCATTTCTTCCGACATTACTTTATCACCACTTGTGCCAAAGCCGCAGTTGCAATGAAGCTGGTGATCGATTGGGTGGGACACAAGGACTATCAGATGGTCAACGAAGTTTACACCCACCTCCCAAAAGAATTCGGGCAAAGTGAGGCCAAAAAACTTACTTTTCACACCGAGCCCCAAAAACCCAAAGTCAACAAATACGTGGGGAAGTTCTTCACGTAAACCATAGACCTGAGCCCCACCAGCTCCCGCCACTGGATACTTGGGAAAACTCTAATTATCCCACCAATTGGGATTTAGTTTCAAGTGGGTGATCCGAGCACTTATTCCAGCAACCGCATCACTTGATTTCCACGTCCAAAGAATCCGTGCATGGTGTGGGTCGTGTCCGCCGCCTTAAAATAATAGCCCAACATTCTGCCGGCCCTGTCGAAAATTTGGATCTGCGTCGAGTTCTCCATCGTCCAACCGATCACGGAGTTCGTCCGGTCAAAAATGTTCTTTTTCATGCTACTCAATTCTACATTTGGATGTGCTGTCCAAGTTGCTCTTTCAATTTCTGAATTAGTGCTGGTTCCATCGCTCGGTAAATGTCTGGAATTGATAAAGTGATTACCTTTTTGCCCTCAAGAAACTGTCCGAATTTTTGCCTAACAGTCTGCTCATGCTCCAACTCCATGGCGAAAATCATATCCGCCCACTCAATCATATCTTGGCTCACCACCTTACGGGCCGTGTCTTCGGTACCAGCGGATGCAACTTCGTATGCCGCACAATCAACGAGAATACGCTCGGCAGTTAGACTTCGCCGCCAGTTTTGGGAGCATACAAAGAGTAATTTGAGTTTAGTGGACTGGGGGAGAATTTTTCGATTTTGCGTTGTGTCACGGGCTCTCGCTGCCATCTGTCGTTCATCCTCCGTCGCAGAAGGATTGTTGGCGGCGAGTGAAAACCAAGCATACGCTTCTGCATAGTCCGTCGGCAGCCCTGTGCCATAGTAGGATAAACCAAGAGCGAAATCTTTGAGTGACTGATCTTTCATGAGTGGCGGTGTGGAAAGACTTTACACATGCTTCAAGTTGTTGACTCACGAGCGAGAACCCTTCGGATTTGGGTGAATTGCCACCGACCGCCTGAACGAGTTGTGATCCCTTCGGAATTCAACCGTTCAGCAATCTCGCTGATTGTCAGACTTTCATTTCTGAGATGTTTAATTCTGGCGACAATCTCAGATTCTCCCACTTTGGTTCCGTAGGGCTTTTGCCCCTCACAACGTCCGTTTTTCGCTTTGGAACGGACTCTGGCGGCTCGGAGCTTTTGAACGATGCAGGATTTTTCCCACTCTGACACCACACCCAGAATTTGACGGATCATCTTCCGGCTCGGGTCGTCATTGTCCACCGTCAGATCGGTGCCCCCCTCAGCTGCGATGACTTTGATTCCCAGTTTTCTAAATTCTGCCAACAGCGTTTCCGAAACAATCAGATCACGGGCAAGTCTGTCAGCTTTCTCAACGAGGACCACTTTGACGCCATCAGCTTTGATTGCGACAAAGAGCTCGGTCAAGCCGGGCCGGTCGAAGACCGTGCCGGAAATCCCCTCATCTCGAAATTCGCCGACAATCTCCATTTTGCTTCGGCGACCATAATCTGCGACAGATTGTCGTTGTCGTGGGAAACCGTCACCGTCCACCTGTCCTTTGCCAGAAACCCTCAAGTAGGTGTAAACCTTTGTTTTCATGGTGGACAAATCCTAGCAATTTGAGCTCCCGTCAAGCACTCAATCTTCGGAATAAGTGCTTAATCATAGGCAACTTACACATTGTCAACAACATGCCTGGAATTGAGTTATTTCGACCTGGTTTTGATCGGTTAGGAGGCCCAAAAACAACAAAATGCCAAGGACGATAATTTGAAGGAAGGGATCACCGTGACAACGACAAGAGATCAATCAAGTTCGATTGATTACTGAGGGGCTGAACCTAAAAGCTGTAAGAAGTTCCGACGTTCTTGCGTAATATTACTCAAGCGGTTGAATTACAATGGAATACGACTGCGATGGCATTGTGCCCCCCCCCTCAAAAGCTAGAAAGCCTTTACAGTAGAGGCTCTTTCAAAACTCGGATTTGTTGAGAGATTTCAATTGATCATGTGAAGTGGCACGAGTCGCGCTGATTTTTGGACATGCTCGACCTGACGACGATCTTCCACAATTTGCAACGCCATCTTTTCCCCATGCTCGA
>SXGS01006349.1_pt1 | contig 58405 bp, 57 predicted proteins | sample 3174681 | NCBI WGS metagenome assembly SXGS01 (sample SAMN11356861, study PRJNA531348) | freshwater metagenome | isolation source: freshwater sample F1-80 | place: China: Fuxian Lake, Yuxi | collected 2017-12-25
CATGATCCTGCGAGGCGGTGAGAATATTTTCTGTGCCGAAATTGAAAGTGCGATTTACGAACATCCAGGTGTACATGAAGTCGCCGTCTTCGGCGTGCCGCATGAGCGACTTGGTGAAGAGGTCGCAGTGGCGATCTGGCCAAACGTTGGTGCTGTTTTTGGGGCGACAGATGTTTGGAAATTGCTAGATGGCAAGATTGCTTCTTACAAAGTTCCGGCACACGTAGTGATCATGAACGAAGCATTACCCCGCAACGCCGCCGGCAAATTCTTGAAGCGTGAACTGGCACAGTTAGTCACCAAAGGCGTGCTGAAGGCCATCTCTCGCTGACTACTGTTCTTCGGGTGGGCGAACATTTCTGAACTGCCATAGCAGCAGCAGATCATAAATAATTTTAAATGCGGCACAAATCAAAAACGGCCAGGCAAAATGCGACTTATCGAGCATCCACCCTGCGGCAATAGGTGGAAGTGCAGACGCCAAACTACGCGGCACGTTTGTGATGCTCGCTGCCGCCGCACGCTCAGATGGCTGGACGACGGCCATGACATAGCTGGTTCGAACAGGTACATCCATTTGCGAAAGAAGACCCCGCAAAATAAATAACGCCATTGCCCACCAGACAGTGGGCATAAAAGCGACACCAATCAATAAGACGCTGGCGGGGATGTGCGTAAAAACCATCGTGCGGACAAGACCAATTCTTCGAGAAATGCGAACAGCGAGGAGCGATGAGATGGCCGACAAAACACCTGTTGCAAAAAAGATGACCCCAAGAGTCGAACTTGAGAGATCAAACCGCTTGTATACCCACAATGCAAAGATCGCCTGGGTGGCGAATCCGCCACCCAGGGAGTCCAGGCTAAAAAGGGCTGCAAGTTTAAACACGATTCGTTGTGAACTTGGGCTCAGTGTGCGATCAGTCTTGGTGACGACATGACGAGACGCAGTTGAAAGCCGCGAATATAAAATCAGCAGAGCAAACCCTGAGACTCCATACATGATGAAACTTGTCCGATGACCAAATTGGGCACTATGGCCAGTCCGTTCTGCAATCCAGATTGGGATGCCAGCACACAGCGCGCCGACAGCGCCCACAAGTGAGCCGACCATGTTGTATGTGGCAAACATTGCGGTGCGATCTGAATTTGTGATTGATAGAGAAAGAAGGGATTGTTCAAGGGGAAGAAACGGACTGACGTCGCCAGCGCTCGGATTCATGGTGCCGATTGCGGCAATAATGACGAGCAAGAGAAATGGCGAACTAAGGCCAAAACAGATTCCAGTCGTGATCATGACAAACGTTGAGGCAAACAAGAGTTGGGAGGGCGTAAAGTGGTGTGCCCTATAGCCCGTGGCCAACGTAAGGGCGCCAGAACCTAGTAGTGACGAGGCGATGATGGATCCAATTTGGACCCCGCTGAAACCGAGCTGTAATAAAAATGCAGGCAAGATGACATATACCGTTCCGTCGACAAATGCGCGTATTCCGCGAGTGGCAAGAAGAAGTCTTGCATCCCGTGTCGCGCTAGCCGGAAGCAAAGACATGGGCGCAGATTAGCCCGAGAGACGGTGGGAACTCCAGCCTGCTTGCTACGGTACTTAGCCGTGCCTACAAACTTTCTTTCGATCCCAGCAATACAGGGTTTAAAAAATTCCGAACGTGTCAAACATCATGTCGTTGGAATTGGAAATGCGCTTGTTGATGTCATTGCCCGAGTTGATGATGCATTTTTGATTGATCACAATTTATTCAAAGGGGCAATGGCGCTCATTGATACCGATCAGGCAATTGCGCTGTATGAAGCAATCGGTCCTGCCACCGAAACAAGTGGTGGCTCTGCAGCCAACACCGTTGCTGGAATCGCCAGCTTTGGTGGCAATGTTGCTTTCGTTGGAAAAGTAGCTAAAGACGCTGTTGGTGATATTTTTGCTCGCGATATGGAAGAAATCGGCGTACAGTTTCATAGTGGCGATGCCCAAGGGTCGCTCCCAACTGGAAGATGCATAATCGCTGTCACGCCAGATGCCCAGCGCACGATGAATACGTTCTTGGGAATCTCGACACAACTGACATTGAATGATCTTGATGAAGCCATTATCAGCGACGGAGCAATTTTATATCTAGAGGGATATTTGTTTGATCGTGACGAAGCCAAAAAGGCATTTCGTCGGGCAGCAGGCATGGCGCACGAGCACGGTCGACTGGTGTCTTTGACCTTGAGCGATGCATTTTGTGTTGATCGACATCGGGAGGACTTTCGCTCATTAGTGAAAGACGAAATCGACCTACTGTTTGCCAATGAGGTGGAACTTCTTTCGCTCTATCAAGTTAACGCCTTTGAAGACGCTCTCAATCAGTTGCGTAATGAGTGTCAGATCGCAGTGATCACGCGTTCTGAAAAAGGCGCCGTCATTGTCACCAGAACACAAGAATACCGAGTTGATGCTTCGCCCGTGGCAGAGGTTATAGACACCACCGGAGCAGGTGATTTGTTTGCGGCTGGATTTCTGTATGGGTACACCAGTGGTTATGGGCTTGAGGCTTGTGGACGCCTTGGAGCGATTGCTGCGGCAGAAGTCATCTCCCATGTTGGGCCTCGCCCGATGGTGTCACTTCGGGGTCTGATTCCGGCAGAATTGCAATAGTCGCCTCTACGCTTAAGGACATGGAACTGACTGTCCTTGGCGCAACTGTTCGTCACCCAATTGACCACGTAGAGGTTTTCCCTGCACCAAGGGATGTGACCTTGGTTCGCTTTACCACTGATGAGTTATCGTCAATTTGCCCCGTGACGTCCCAACCAGATGTTTCCCATCTCGTGATTGAGTACACCCCTGACCAATGGTGTGTTGAATCAAAATCTTTAAAATTATATTTGTGGGGGTTTCGCGATCGGGCAGTCTTTGCCGAAGCCCTCGCTGCAGAAATCGCTAACGAAATAATGAATACCGCCAAAGCGGGGTCAGTCACAGTGCAATTGACTCAGCGACCTCGCGGAGGAATCGAAGTACACGCCCAAGCGGAGCGCAAACGCTAGAGCGATAGCAGGTGCTTACTGAGTGCGCCCCCGTTCCATTATGTGGGCACGGCGCTTGGCAACGGTTTCGGGATCAAAAGTTGCTCGGCGCCAAGATTGGGCATCGGTTGCTTCGTTTTTCCATTTTTCAACCTCGGCATTATTAGAAGCGTAAGTGCGACGAATTTGTCGCACACCATCTTGTTCGTTGCCGATAATATCGGTGGCAATTTTGCGGGTAAAGGGCATCAGTTCTGAGTGCGAGACAACATGATTGACAAGTCCCAACGAGAGAGCTTCTTGAGCATCCATGAAGTTTCCGGTAAAACTCATTTCACGGGCACGGCGAACCCCGATGGCTTGGGGCAGCAAAACCGTGAGCCCCCATCCGGGCATCACGCCTACTCGAGCATGCGTGTCACCAAACTTGGCATGTTCTGAAGCGATAATAAAGTCTGCATTCAAAGCCAGTTCAAAACCGCCAGTGACAGCCACGCCGTTCACCGCTGCGATCAGTGGCTTGGTGATAAACGGAAAAGGCCCGCGCACCCCGTCAACATTTGGCGTGCCATCCGCGCCCGTTCCCCCCAGGTTTGCACCAGTATCACCAAGTTCTTTGAGATCAAGTCCTGCACAAAAGGCTGGGTCGGCTCCGGTGAGCACAATCACATCGACAGCATCATCGGCATCGGCTTGTTTCATGAAGAAGGGGAGTAGTCGCAAGACCTCACTGCTGAGTGCGTTTCTGGCGGCTGGTCTGTTGATAGTGATTGTGGCGATTCGTTGGCTGACTTCAAAGAGCACGACGTCGCTAGGTGGTTGTGTTGTCATGATGCAACGGTAGGCGAGAGCGCCTGTTGTGTCAGAATCAAGCAATGAGTCTTGTCCTTGTTTCAGTTGCCCAAGGGGTGGCCACACTTACGTTAAATAATCCAGAAGCCCGCAATACGTTGACAGCCCCGATGGTGGACGACATTGTGTCGGCTATGGATCGCATTGAGGCTGACCGCAGCATTGGCGCAATTGTGGTGACCGGAGCAGGTTCGGCATTCTGTGCGGGAGCAGATTTGGGAAATCTTGCTGAAGCCGACGGAACAAGTTTGGGCCGTATTTATGAAGGGTTCTTGCGTATCGCCCGTAGTCCACTGCCAACAATTGCAGCTGTCAATGGGGCAGCGGTCGGTGCTGGCATGAACATGGCGCTGTGTTGCGACCTTCGTATCGCTGCTCAACGTGCCAAATTTGATACACGTTTTTTACAAATCGGAATTCATCCCGGCGGCGGCCATACGTGGATGCTTCGACGACTCGCTGGACCCCAAACAACTTTTGCAACAGTGGTGTTTGGTGAAATTCTTGACGGAGCGCAAGCAGAGCGCGCGGGTCTGGTTTGGAAATGTGTGCTAGATGATGAGTTGCTCGCCGAAGCACAACGCATGGCAACAAAAGCAGCCCAAGCCCCACGGGATTTACTGGAGAGCGTGAAGAAAACTATCCAGGACATGGCAGATGTGCGGACACATCCCAATGCCGTTGCGCGAGAACTTGACCCACAAGTGTGGAGTACACGTCAGCCTTGGTTTGCCGAACGCATCGCTGCGTTGCAAGCAAAAATCTCAAAGAAATAGTTGTCAGGTTCCTTTAACGAATAATTTCTGTCCAGAGTTTCCGCCTGGACCAGGAGGAGAAACGGTGATGTCAACACCACCCTGCCAGTCTCCAGTGACCCACGTTGCGGACTTGGGCACGAAACACTTGGTGTAGAAATCCCATTCCAGTTCCATTGTTGGCTTGACAGCGGTGTCACTTCGAGTGTCTACGGTCATCACCTCGTCAATCGCCTTAAGTGAGTCGCATTGACCAATGTTTGCAATATTGGGAAGCTGGGGTAGGTAGGTGAATCCGCCGAGGTCGTAGAACGCGGGTTCTTTTTCTCCAAAGCCAGACTCACCGTCGATAGCGAGACGTTGTGGTCGGTAGAAAGACAATTTAAGTTTGTCGGTTTGCTTCAGCGATATAGCGGGCGCGTTGACTGCTATTCCGTCAGGACCTGTTGTGCCTTTGGAGTAATCAATCGATCCTTTCGTCTCGCCTGCTTGGTAGCTAAGCAACATTGGTTGTGTGACAAAAACAAATCCAGCACTCGCCGTGAATTCGTACTGCTTTTCATCAGCAGTCGTGACACGCATCGAAAATGTGTCTTGACCGGATGGCAAGTCAGCAAGTGAGAATGTGTAGCTATCTGAAAATTTTCTCGAGCTGCACATTTTGCCGTCTCCGATTGTCCATTGGTAATCGCCGGTATTACATTTATCTCCCAGCGAAACGTATTCGGCTGGTGCATAAGGAACACCAATACCCTTGAGTTCAGACTTTGTCACGTTTGAGCCACAAACACTCGTGATTGGCGAGAACACCATGCTCATTGTATTTCCGATGGCTTTTGGAATAGTGGTTGCGTCTGCCAAAAACGCACCAGTTCCGTATGCATTGATGGTGCCTGCAAAACCGGGCTGCGTTGCTTTGAAGTTGGTGAAGATCTTAAAGTCGACTGCCGCACAAGTCCCGCTCTCGTCGCCAGTTACTTTTGGTGCTGGTGTACTTGAGTCGGCGGAGTCTGTTTTTGTGTCGCCATCATCATTGACATCAAAGGCATTGGGGAGTCCGTCGTCATCAGCGTCTCCGCCCAGCAACTTGTCATCTTCAACAGTCTCTCCAGCGCCAGGCTGATTGCTACCAGGCTGATTGCTACCAGGCTGATTGCTACCAGGCTGATTGCTACCAGGCTGATTGCCACCAGGCTGATTGCCACCAGGCTGATTGCCACCAGGCTGATTGCTTGGAGGCTGATTGCTACCAGGCTGATTGCTTGGAACCTGATTGCTTGGGGGACCTAGTTCTTTGCCGTCTGGACCACATGTTGATGTGCCAGATGGTGAACACGGATCACCAGGAGCCTGTGTCCGAACTCCGTACGCAGACACTTTTGCCGAAGATGATTTTCCGTAGTTGCCAACGCCAGTGGGTTTGCCCTTCACGGCGCGGACTTGAGTCTTTGTCGCGGAGTCTGCAAGTAATGATGTCTTTGCAACCGCGCCATAGCCTTGCTGTTTTGTGACAGTTTTAACAGTGATGGTTCCAAGCGCAAGAGCATTTTTTGTTGATTTCTTCAAACGCGTGTAGACGCGCGTTGCAGACGAGAGACTCGATCCTTTCCATCCCACGAGCACGGGGCCGTAATAGTCGCCCTTGCTCACGCTTGCCTTGCCGTTGACGAGATGCAGTGTGGCACCTGCGATACTTGAAATCTTTGGTGTCTTGAGAGAAACCTTCCCCGATGTTGGAACGCTTTGGGTGGCGAGTAGTCGACCAGATTTTCCGATCATCATAATGGTGAGATTTTTTGCGTTTTTGAGAGTAGCCGTAACCGTGTAAGAAGTTGCGGCCTGCTTTCTAAGACCATCTGCTCTAACGGGTGCGACAGCAACGATTCCTGTCATGACCGCAGATATAACAAAAGTAGTAGCGACATGTTTTGCCGTGATTTTCATAAGTACCCTCCTGTAAGATTTCAAGTGAGATGACAATAACATTAAAATGCCATTAAAAATAGTATCTACAGTTGAGAGGATAGTGGGGAGAATCCTTGGCTGTCAAGTCTCCTGGCTGGTTTTCATGGTTTGTATCGCACTGAGTCTTGGGTCGACTGGCGCAGGAGCGGTACCTCCTCCGTTGGGTTGGAATGTAGACCGAATAAATCAGGCTGGTTTGCCCCTAGACGGAATTACCGAGGTCGGACCCCTTTCTGGATCGGGGGTGGATATCTACGTTTTTGATACTGGTGTTCGTCTCAGTCACGAACAATTTGGCGGGCGAGCGATTGCTGGAATTGATATTTCATGGGATGGCGTCGACGAAGGAAAAGTAAAGCCGGGCGATGATTGTGACGGCCACGGAACACATGTTGCCGGTATTGCTGGCGGCTCAACTGTCGGCGTGGCAAAAGCTGCACGTCTTATCAGCGTTCGTGTTCTTGACTGTGAAGGTAATGGCGATATTGCAGGAGTTGTAGAGGGGATTAATTGGGTTATTGCGCATCACGAGTCAGGAAAACTTGCCGTTGCAAACCTCAGTTTGGGCGTAGATCTTGACGATAAAGATGGAACTATCCTCAACGCGGCGGTGCGTGAACTAATTGATGACGGCGTTGTCGTGATCGCCGCCGCCGGAAACGGAGACGGATCTGGCAAGCCATTTGATGCATGCAAAATTGCACCACCAAGTGAGCCTGCGTCAATCGTCGTTGGGGCAACTGATATTTTTGACCACATTGGGACGTATTCCAATTATGGACCTTGTGTTGATATTTTTGCTCCAGGTGGTGACGGAGCCGAATGGGTGGAATCAAGTTGGAAAAACAAGGACGACGAGTATCAACTTGACCGTGGAACCTCGATGGCGGCGCCATTAGTTGCAGGATATGCCGCATTACTTATTCAACAGCAACCACGATTGTGCGTCAGTCAGATTTCTCGTGCCATTGTAAATCGTTCAACACGCAATGTCGTGCAAGGGCTCAACTCTAAGACCCCAAATCGCTTTTTGAAAATCAACACAAGGCGAGTAACAACCACGCAAGTCCCAGGCAGACCTACAAATGTTCACGCAACTCCTGATGATGGGTCAATAGTTGTTACATGGGATAAGCCCTGCAATGGCACTAGTCAGATTCAAAAAAATATTGTGCGTGTCTATAATTCTGCGGGAAATTTGGTAAGAACCGTGTCGCTCGCAGCAGGGCAACGAGCGACACGCATTTCAGGATTACGCAATGGTGGAAAGTACTCTGTTTCGGTGCAATCAGTCAATGCATTGGGTGCTGGTAAAACATCCGTCCGATCATTAGCCGTGATGACACGTGCCTTTTCTGTGGGAGATGCAATCAAAACATCCTCGCTGTTTCCCACCCAAAACGATGCCCGTAGTGTGTGGGAGGTGTTGCCCGAGAGCGCGGGTGTATGCGAGGTCCGCAAGGCACCTCAACGCCTTGTCGCAATCAAGACAGGGGCCTGTCGTGTCCTCATTGCTCAGCAATACGACCCCAGTCCTCGCACTCACACTTTTTCTATTGGCGATTAGGGTCCGATTGGCCGTAAGGCATTGTTTGATGCTCGTTGAACAGTCACCAAGGAAGTGATCTGAGGGGTGTATGGTCGGGTTCAGGGAGATCTCTAGGGGGCTCGCTTGTCGGGCTCTAGAAGGGAGTAGCGATGAGTCAACGACATCGCAGCCAAGAGGTGGCTCCAATGCCACGAGCAGAGCAACGGGCGCATGCCCACAACGAGCGGCACCGAATTCATAGTGAACTACATTTTGTTGTGAGCGCAGTGCAACATGGGGTCGAGCCACTCGATGTATCTGAGCCGGGGCCGGAATGGAAACCAGCGCACCATCACAATCCAGAAGTGGCAATCGAGAAAAGCAAGCGTCATGTGCTAAAGCATTGGAAAACAAAAGACTGGAAGCGTAGAAAAACAATTCGACGCAATCGGGCGGTTGCTTGGAAGGCGATTAGTCAAGCACTATAAAAAGTTAGCGCGTTCCTAGCCAAGTTGTGACGAGGTCGGCGCGACGCGAATTCCATTCTTCTGCCGTGAGTCCGTAACGGACGTGGTCCTCCCATATTCCATTGATTTCCAGAAAGCGCAATGCAGTGCCCTCTGGGCGGATACCGATCTTTTCCATGACGCGATGGCTATTTGTGTTGCGTGGGATGATGCAAATCTCAAGACGATGCAAATGCAGATACTCAAATGCATAGTGTGCTGCGACGACGACACTTTCGGCGATGTAGCTGTTTCCGGCATAGGACTGGTCAATCCAGTAACCAATTGTTGCGGTCTGCAGTGCGCCACGTACGACATTATTCAAATTGATCTCACCACAAAAAATGCCATCCACAAAAATACCGAAAGAATACTGCGTACCTGCTTGCCATTCTCTTTCCCGCGCCGCACAGCGGGCAACGAACATATTGCGATCAAGTGCTGAATCGAGTTGGAAGGCAAGTCTCTGTGGTTCCCACTTGATGAGCCAGCCTTCATTGCGTACTCGAACTTCGCTCCATGCGGCAAAGTCACTGGCAACTTGGGGCCTCAAAACGACACGCCTCCCATAAAGGCGCGGCCCAATTTCAGTGGAGCGAGACGGATGTACTGTTGTCATATATTTTTGGTCATTGTGAATTGAGTACTTCGAGAGCGACTCCGTCGAGCAGATTGCGCGTAGACACGACGAGGCTGTCGAGGTGTAAACGACGCATGATTCCTACTAATACGCAGCATCCTGCCACAATAATGTCAGCCCGAGCACGGGGGAGACCGGGGTTGTGAATTCGGTCAGAGAGGCGCTCCGTGGCAAGGGTTCTAAAGACATCTTCGGCAGCCTCGCGAGTGAGTTCAAACCCGTGAAGGCGGCCGTCATCAAAGTCAACGAGACCTAGTTCGACGGCTGCAATCGTGACAATACTGCCTGCAGTTCCGACTACTCGGTCGGCTGTTAGTAGCTGGGGAATTGAACGTGTCACCTCTTCAAGATCGTCTTGCACGGCGCCGATTGCATTGATTAGTTCTTCAGGTCGAGGAGGATCATGCAGTATCTCCCTTTCGGTCACAACAACTGCTCCGTGATTGATACTGGCAGTTTGTTGGGGTATCCGATGCCCAATGGTGAACTCGGTGCTGCCACCTCCAATATCAATGACCAGCGATGTGCCGTCAATTGCGGGCAATCCGACCAGGGAGCCAACAAAAGAATATGTCGCTTCCTGCTGACCGTCGATCACGATTAGATCAAGTCCAGTCTGGGTGCGAACCCGAGAAACGAAGTCGGAACAATTTATTGCTTGGCGACATGCCGCCGTACCAACAATCTTGATGGTGTCAGAATTATGTTGACGAGCAATGTCGGCATGAGATGAGATGGCATTGATTGTGCGCGACATGGCCTCATCGCTGAGTGATTGTGAAAAATTAAGTCCTTCGCCTAGCCGAGTTGCCGTCACGATGCGAGCAAGTTCTGAGTGTTGAGTGGCTACCAAGAGATTGGTTGACTGTGTACCGACGTCAATAATGGCAGCAGTGCTCATGCTGGCTTTATTCGCTCTGTCAGCGAGATCCCTTGGTCTTTGAGTCGTTGCGCAGTCCATGCGCCAACCGCATCGTCACCGCCAGCGAGCCAATATGCAAAGTGTGCGTGTAGACACTTCACTCCAGTACGCGTGCCACCGACTCCACCACTTGGTCGAGGTCCGTCGTGGTCAATTGGTATGTCAGCATTGCGTTCTTGCTCGTAACGTGCGTGTATCAGCGCGATTGCATCAAGACCTATTTCACTTTCGACAGTATCAATTACTCCGGTTGATTCAAGACGACTTACGGCGGCAACCTCTTGTGTCCGAAGCAACCAATACAAAGTTGGCATCGGAGTTTTGTCATGCAAGAGCGGGGCATTGCGCAAGACGACTGGAGTGCCATCATCGTGCCAAACTGCGACACTAAAATCACCTTGGGGAACACGGCCAAGCAATGTCGCAATTAGTTCATTGTCTGCCAGAGAAGGATCGTGGCGAGCAGGCACGACGGCAACTACTTGATAACGAAAAAAACAATAAGTGCGGCAACAACAACAAGAACAGGAACGGCTCGTTTTGCGATGGTGCCACCGGCTGTTTCTAACAAGTTGATGGGCGCGGCGATGGGACCGTCAATTTTGCGTGGTCCGCTATCTTGGTTTTGGATTGGCGTTTTGGTGTCTTCATTGGAAGGCTGGTCGGCGATTATTGCATTGAGATTTTGAACAAATTGAGCCAATATTTTGTCGCTAATATCAGCCATTGCACCACGACCAAATTGCGCCACTTTGCCCGAAATCGCTAGGTCGGTATTGACGACGCATTCGGTGGTTGTTGGGGACTGGGCTGTAAGAACTGCTGTTATGAGGGCTGAAGCGTTTCCCTTGCCACCCGTATCGCGGCCTTCCCCCTTAAGAATGATCTTGTAGGCGGCATCGTCTCGGTCAACAAAACTTGCTTGGCCCTTGAATTGTGCCTGAATAGGACCAACCTTTACTTTGACAATGCCTCGATAGATCTCGCCCTCAATTTCTTGAAGTTCTGCACCAGGCAAACAAGGAGCGATGCGTTCAACATCCGTGAGAATCTTCCATGCTTGGTCAACAGATACAGGCACAGTGAATTGATGATTCAGTTCCATCGTTTTAGATCCTCCAAGGTATCAATATCAGCAAGGGAGCCTTGACAGACTACTTCCTGAACGATTTGGGAGTGCTGTCTAACGAAAGATCGCAGACCCTCGTCTGGCTCAGTTGTTGCGGTCATAAATTCATCCCACAACTCAAACCCCAAACGCACAGGGTGAGCCCGAATCCCATTGTATGTTGCCATCGCAAGCGAACCAGTTGCCGATGCAACAGCCTGCCACGACTCGCTCGTGATGAAGGGCTGATCGGCGAGACCAAAAATCACGGCACTAGAACCACGGGCGGCCTGCAGTGCTGCCAGCACAGAAGACCGTTGTCCAGTGCGCCAGAGCGGATTATGAACAACGTTGATGCCTGCTGGAACAGGCAGGCTGACAGCCCCCGTCACCACGACGATTGAGGCGATTCCTGATTTAATTAGAGCACTCAACGCATGCTCGTATAGGGGTAGTCCTTGGAGTGGGGCGAGTAATTTATGCGTGGGACCAGCAAATCTCGTGCCCTCTCCGGCGGCCAATAGAACTGCTGTCAGTTGAGTTCTTGATGACTGCATGGCTAATAGCCTGCCATGTAGGCAAGAACTTTCATCTGTCGTTGTTATTCGCGCTCATTGAGATATTGCCTTTGAAGCAGTCCCGTCGTCTCCGATGGGGCGTCGTGAAAATAGCCTCAGGCGCTCAGTTGATAGTTAGCGCCGTCAGGGATTTGCCAAATTATTGCCCCGCATTAGTGGATTGAACCCGTGGTTGCGCTGAGAGAAGTTGCAAGACGACCTGTCCGTTGGGCAATTATTTCAGCACAAATTGCAATTGCCGTCTCTTCTGGGGTGCGTGCCCCCAGGTCAAGACCAATCGGCGATAGCAAGCGAGCAAGATCCCGCGGATCTGTGATTGCAGCTTCGGTGAGTCGTTCAAGACGTTTGGCATGTGTCTTGCGACTTCCCATGACTCCGATATAGCCAGCGGTCGTGCGCAGTGCACCTTGTATCGCTGGTACGTCAAACTTAGGATCGTGGGTGAGGATACAGACTGCATCACGTGGCCCCAATACATGACCTTCTCTTTCAAACAAGGCGCCTGGCCACGAGACTATTACATCATCAGCCATTGGGAAACGGCGACGCGTTGCAAAAACTTCTCGGGCATCACACACCGTCACGTGGTATCCCAAAACTTTTGCCACCTTGGCGAGGGCCGCGGTGAAGTCAACTGCGCCAAAGATCCACATTCGGGGTGGAGGAGAAAAACTTTCAACGAAGATGCGAACTGTTGGTGTGTCGATGAGATCTTCTGGTGTTGACTCGCCTCGGGGACCGTAATGTCTTATTCCGGTGCGTCCAGCCTCTAGTTCGCCGAGTGCATCGCGCGCAACAACTCTGTCGAGTTCGTTATCTCCAAGTGTGCCACCGAGAATTCCCTCGGGACTGATCAATAATGTGGCACCAATGTGGGGTCCGTCAATGACAGTGGCAAGCGCAACGGGTTGGTTGGCGCGGATTCGCGTGGCCAAAGTGGTGTAGACGGTCATTGATACTAATTTATTACCACTCAAGGGGCTGGATAAAGAGATGTATAGTGCCACCACATGTCAGCCCGACAGCGAATGCTTCGTTGTCGGAGTATCCAAACGTAACGACACGCGCTGTTTGTTCCCCACTTAAAATAGCGAGTGCTTCACCAACAACTGCGCTTTCAACACAACCACCACTGACGGAACCGATGACTTCGCCATCTTGATTGACCGCCATTGCCGCTCCAGTTTCGCGCGGACCTGAGCCTTCTCGGTCAACAACTCGCGCCAGGGCAACTTTTTTGCCTTGAGATTTCCAGCGGTCGATATCGGCAAGCAGTTCACGCACGACTAATGACCTTAGTGAGTTCTTCGAGTGCTTCCACCGAGTGTCCCTCAACGAAATCATCAATGTAAGGCAATGCCACGGCCATCCCGCGAGCCAAAGGCGCGTATCCCGGCGAGACTTTGAGGGGATTTACCCACACGACCCGAAAAGCGACTCGTTGTAGTCGCGACATTTGTTCTGCCAAAACATCTGGGTCCCCGCGGTCCCAGCCGTCTGAGAGCACCACGACAATTGCGCCACGAGCCATGCCCCGTACCCCCCAACGGTCATTGAATTGGCGCAAAGTGTCACCTAGGCGAGTTCCGCCGCTCCAGTCCTGCACACGACTACTTGCTAGGTGGAGAGCTTGATCAGGGTCGCGAGAGGTGAGTTCCCGAGTGATGCGCGTGAGGCGAGTACCAAGTGTGAAGGCCTCCACACGTTGCCTTCCAGCAACTGCTGCATGTACAAATCGCACCAGCGCTCGAGCATATGGCTCCATTGAGCCACTGACGTCCAAGAGCAGTACCAATCGGCGAGAACGCTGACCACGCTCAAGCCAACGCCGGCGCACTGGTTCACCACCGGCGGCAAAAGAAGCACGAACCGTGCGACGCAGATCGGGGCGCGTTCCACGCCTTTTTGATTTGACGCAACGCAGTGACTGACGAGGTGGACCTGCTAGTCGTAGCCGAGACATGAGTTGCTGGGCAAGATCCATTTCGTCATCAGAGTATGTTGCAAAATCTTTTTCTTGAAGAGTTTCAATTGCAGAGAATCTGAGCGCAATCAGCGGGTCATCAGAGGAGTTGGATTGCCCCTTACTTGCATCTAAAGAGTCATCATCAGTTCCAAGCGTGAAAGGCAACTCGGTTTCCTCAATAAATTCCGGAGACTCACGACGTTCCCAAAAGACGCGGAAGGCTTTATCAAAGAGCGGTATGTCCTCTGGTTGACGCACCAAGGTGCTGCGTGCGGCCCAGTAAACAGAGTCTTTATCATTCATGCCGACAACTCCAAGGGCCTGAACAAAAGTGAGCACGGAATCAAGGGGCGACGATAGTCCTACTCCCCGCAACACACGGGCAAAACCAACTGCGAGACGATCTGCAGCGACGATTGTGGTCGGTTGCATGACTGGATTTATCCGTGGAGTAGGCCACGCTCAAAAGCATGTTGAACAATTGCACCTATTCCGTGTTCACGCACCCGATCATGGTCTTCTCTGTACTTAAGAACTGTTCCCAGTGTGGCTTCAACGATCGATTCATCAAGTTGAGTCGTGCCGAGACGACCAAGCGCTGTTGCCCAATCGATAGTTTCGGCTACTCCTGGCGGTTTATACATGTTGAGTGAGCGTAAACTTTCGACTGCGCCAGCAACTTGACGTGCAAGAACTACAGAAACATCAGGCACGCGAGCCTGCACGATGCTTACTTCGCGATCAAATGTTGGATGTTCGACCCAGTGATATAGACAGCGTCGCTTGAGCGCGTCATGCACGTCACGAGTTCGGTTGGATGTCAAGATGACGATTGGTGGCGTAAGGGCAGTGAATGTTCCGAGTTCCGGAACAGTTACTTGGAAGTCGGAGAGAATCTCGAGCAGGTACGCCTCAAATTCATCATCTGCACGATCAATTTCATCAATCAATAAAACTGGAGGAATTATTGACGTATTGTCAATAGCCCGCAATAGCGCACGCTTGAGTAAAAATCGCTCACTATAAAGCTGGCTCTCAAGGGCCTCTGTACCCGTCGACTTTGCCTCACCACTTGCTTCGGCGGCGCGCAAGTGCAACAACTGGCGCGAGTAGTCCCAGTCGTATACGGCTTGTGAGGAATCGATTCCTTCGTAGCACTGCAATCGGATCAGGTCGGCTCCACGCCAACGAGCGATTGTTTTGGCCAACTCCGTTTTTCCAACCCCTGCTTCGCCTTCAAGCAAGAGCGGCCGTTGCAGAGAAAGAGCGAGCAGCACTGCGGTGGCCAAGCCATCATCGGTCAGATAACCATGTTTGGCCAACCCGTTTCGGACATCGGCAGTGGTTAGTTCGCTAGCAAGCATTGCCCACAGCGTAGGTCGCCCAGGTCGATATTGCCCAAGTATGCACAAGTTGACTAGGAGTCAAAGCCCAGCCCAAAGCGATCAAGCGAACGCAGCCACAAGTTACGAGAACCAGTGCGGTCCTCTCGATCTAAAGACCAGCGGGTTGCTTGAATACCAATAAACCGAAATGGTTCTGGTGGGAACGGAAGTGGTTTTTCTTTGACGAATTTTGTTGCCGTCGCGCGGGTGCGCTTTCCATCGAGCAAATCCAGCATGACCTCTGCTCCAAAACGCGATGATGCAACTCCGAGCCCCGTGTATCCGAGCGCATATGAGACGCGACCTCCCATTGCTCGTCCCCAAAAAACGCAATAGCGACTGGATGTATCAATAGCCCCACCCCATGCATGCGAGAAACGAACATCTTCAAGTTGGGGGAAAGTTTCAAAGAAATGTCGTGACAACTTGGCCCAGGTTTCTGGACGAGATTCAAGTTCTGTTCGCACTTTTCCACCAAAAAAGTACATGGCGTCGTAACCGCCCCAGAGAATTCGATTGTCTTCGGTGAGTCGATAGTAATGAAATTGATTCGGAATATCGGAAAGTCCTTGGCGATTTTTCCATCCAACACTTGCAAGTTGTGATGGGCTGAGAGGTTCTGTCACCATGCAGTAGTCATAAACAGGGGCGATGTAATGCCGAAGGCGGCGCAAAAGGGGATTAAACGCGTTCGTTGCGAGCGCTACTTTTGCGGCACGAACTTTACCGAGGGGTGTCGTGACAAGCACTCCTACTCCATCCCGCTCTATTGATAATGCCTTTGTGTCTTCATAAATACGAACACCAAGTTTTTCAGCAGTTGCCTTGAGACCCCATACCAAGCGCGCCGGGTCAATGAGAGCAACGCGGTCTTTGTGCCACAGACCACCCGTGTATAGAGGGGAATGAACCTGTTCGTACATCCCATCTTTGTCAAGCAATTCAACATCCTGTCCAAGTTGGCGAAGTTGGCGGTAATCCTCACGAAGTTCGTCGTTATAGGAATCAGGGTGGGTAGTGGAGGCGACATCAATCGCACCAGTTCTTTCGTAATCGCAATCAATGTTGTAACGCTTGATGGCTGATTCGATTTCATTCATGTTCTTCAGACCAAGGTCCTCAAGAATTGAAATTTCGTCTGGAAATCGTTCTTGTGCATTGGCAATACCGTGCGTCAAACTGGCATCCATAAATCCACCGTTGCGCCCACTCGCGGCCGATCCGATTTCAAAGGCATCAATCAGCACTACGTCTTGGGATGGATCACGTTCCTTTGAAATAATTGCGGTCCAAAGACCTGTATATCCTCCACCGATAATACAAAGGTCACAATTTTCAGTGCGCACCAAAGTGGGGTTTGAGTCAGGTTCATCAACATCTTCGTACCAGTATGGATACGGCACTGCATCAGCAATAGCGTCTAGATGACGCTCATCTACGGTCTGCTCATCCATTTTTAGACCACCGCCTTGCTATCCAAAGAATAGCGCATCATTCGCTACAGTCGGGGGCATGGACTACGAAATAGTCGGGAAAACAGCTGCTATTGCTGCAGCGTCTGCGGGACTAGGACTGGCTACTGCTCAGGCACTGTCCAGAGCAGGTGCGAGGGTCGCGATTTGTTCGCGTGAAAAAGAGCGTGTTGATGCCGCTGTTGCTTTGATTGGAAATGGTGCGATTGGGTTTGTGTGTGATGTGTCAACCGCCACAGGAGGTCGTTTATTTGTTGAGCAAGCAATTGCAAAGTTGGGTTCAGTTGATATTTTAATCGCCAATGGTGGAGGGCCGCCAGGGGGCACTTTTTTGTCGACACCAGAAGATGATTACATCGGGGCGATCGAAAAAAATCTTTTATCAGTCGTTGCGATGTGCCACGCCGCCGTTCCAGCAATGAGGGAACGCAAATGGGGACGTATTGTTGCCATCACCTCAGTAGCCGTGCGTCAGCCAATGCCGAATTTGATTCTGTCGAATACAGCTCGCGCCGGTGTGACTGGATTTTTGAAAACATTGGCCAGGGAGATTGCCTGTGATGGTGTAACAGTCAATTCTGTACAACCTGGAATTCATGCGACAGATCGCATCACGCAGTTGTATGGCGCCAACACGGACGGAGCAGCAATGGGCATTCCAGCCGGAGTAATGGGGGATCCTGCGGACTTTGGCGAAGTAACTGCGTTCTTGTGCAGCGAACATGCCAAGTTCATCACTGGCGTGCAACTTCATATCGACGGTGGCTCGTATGCAGGCTTGCTCTGAGGCTTAAACGCTTTACTTCAGGTAGCAATTTATTGGTTGGCGCACTGCAATTTAGTTTCGTCCCTGGACGCGCGCGCCGCGATGCGCAGTTCCCAGCGATCACAGAGTCGCCATGCCAACACGACAAGTAACCATCCAAAAACACAATCAACGACCCAGTGCTCGCCGAAGTATGTGAGCGTGGCACACATTGCAATTGGGAACAAAAGACTTAGTGCTTGTACCCACCGCACCTGACGTCGTACGACCCAGATGGTGACAAATAAACTAAAAGCAGCGTGGAGTGATGGCATAGCGGCAACTCCATTGAGCACCGCGGTTCCACGGTCCCATACTTTTGAGACAGTGTTCATGTTTATGTGATTCCATCCACGCCCTGTAATGCGCGAGATCGGGGCGATGTAGCCATTTTTGGCAGCCATCCAAGGAGGTGCCGCCGGATACAACACAAAGCAAATCACACCGATGCCCATAATGAGACTCAGGCGTCTTACATACATCAGCCATTGATGTCTATTGCGTAGCCAGAGGATAATGAGCGGCGCGACCGGAAAAATAAAATGAGTCATGTATATCAACGATCCCGCAACGTCGTACCAACGGACTGTTCCTCGTTCATAAAGGCGATCCTGCATCCAGACACTTGGGTCAGAGCCAAAAAATATAATGCGATCCAGATTGCGGGGGCCCGTGAAATGTACGGGCATTCCCAATTGATCTGCAACTCCACGGCTGTAGTCATATGCAAAATAGAGCGCCACGACAATCGACCAATCAGCGATCATTCTCCATTGTGCGGAGCGAGATTTACCGATTGACCCACAAACAAAACCGACCAATATCCAAACCATAACAACGGATCGATCAACTGGTATTCCGTTATCTCTGGCACTCCATAAAAAAATTAGGATGTAGCTAGCCAGTGCAATTTTTCGAACAGTCACCCAGGAAATTTTTCCCGATGATAAACCAGGGGTGGTTAAGGGGGTGTCAGGCGGAGGCAGTCTCAAGGGCGCGACGCACGAGTACTTTGGATAAATGCTTACGGTACTCAGCAGATGCGTTGTTGTCACCTGATGGATTGGCTTGTTCGGCTGCAAGTTGTGAGGCCTCAACTATGGAACTGCCAGATGCCAGCGCCGCACTCACGCCTGTTGCCAGAACTGGCGTGCTATCCATGTTGACGAGCGCTACGCCAGACTCTGTGCCGCGTCGCCATGCAGCGACACCGACGATGGCCCAGTCCTGAGCGCGACGATTGAATTTTTGAAAACTCCACCCCGCTCCTTGCATCTTTGGAACGCGGATTTCGGTCAACATTTCGTCCTCAGCTAAATCAGATTCAAGAAAACCCTTGTAGAAATTACTAGCAGCAATCTCTCGGGTTCCGTTTGGACCCTGAACTACATATGTCGCCCCTAGCGCCAAAGTGGTTGCGGGTAGGTCGCTTGCCGGGTCGGCGTGAGCGATTGATCCGCCGATGGTTCCGCGATGACGAACTTGAGGACTACCCACATAGCCGGCTGCATGTGCCAACAGCGGAACATGTTGTTTGATAACACTCGAGAATTCAACATCATGGTGACGCGTGAGGGCGCCTATGGCAATGTGATTCCCTGCATCTTTGATGTAAGACAAGTCAGTAATGCGGGCGATGTCAATAAGAACTGATGGCGCTGCTAAGCGCAATTTCATCAACGGCAACAGACTGTGACCACCCGCAAGAAATTTTGCGTCTCCTCCGTACTCACTAATCAGGCTGATTGCCTCAGCCGCAGATGATGCTCGTTTATAATCAAATGGTGCAGGTAACATTTTGTTCCTCCGTCAGCGTTCTAGGTTTAATTTTTTCCGGCGCATGCAAGCACCGAGTGAACAATGTTGTGGTACCCGGTGCAACGGCACAGGTTGCCCTCTAAACCAGCGCGAACCTCTTGTTCGGTGGGGTTTGGATTTTCTTTCAAAATACTTATTGCCGCCATCACCATTCCAGGCGTGCAATACCCGCATTGGAGCCCGTGGTTTTGCATAAATGACTCCTGCATCGGGTGCATCACGCCATCTATTGCCAGGCCTTCAACAGTGGTGACGTTTCCACCGTCTGCTTGCACGGCAAGAATTGTGCAACTTTTGACGGACTCTCCATCAAGGTGAATCGTGCATGCACCACAACTTGAAGTGTCGCAACCAATGTTCGTTGCAGTGAGACCTAAATGTTCTCGTACGTAATTGACCAATAACATTCGGGGCTCTATGTCTCCCTTTGTATTAATGCCATTGACCACGATGTTTACGTTCATGATTTCCCCTCACATTTCCTGCTACAGGATAGAACTCTATAATGCTTCAGTTCAAAGTGAAGCCTCAGGGGACCATACTGCAAGCAAAATTCAACGCTCAAGTTTACGCAATCCCCTGTAGGCAAAGCAGATTGTTAGAGAGCCAAGCACCGCGATTGCTAGCAGGCCACCCCAAGTATTTTCCCAACTGACACCACCAACAGGTGGATTCAGGAAGCCCTGACGAGATAGACGCAAAATGTTGGTCATCGGGTTCACGCGGGCAACTTGCAACAGCCAGCCCTGCATCATGGACATAGGTGCTTGAGCGCTTGAAGTGAACATGACCAAAAACAAGGTGAGCTGCATCAGCGCGGCCCCACGCATGTCTCGAAAGCGATAGGCGATTCCTAATCCCCAACCCGTGGCAACGATGGCCAAGCCAAATCCTGCCAAGTAAAACATGGCGATTCCAGCAAGCCCTTGAGTTGGGCGTGCGCCAAAGAAGTAGCCAACTACGAGCACTGTCGAGAGAACAATGAAGGTTCGCGCAAGAGCACTCAGGAGTGGTCCAAGCAAAAGAGCAGCGCGTGGTGTTGGAGCCATGCGAAGGCGATCCATAAATCCATTTTCAATATCCCTGATTGCCGCGAAGCCCAATCCAAGACCACTAAAAGCACCGCCCATGCATCCCGACAGCGAGATAAACCAGTTGATAGAACGATCAGTCGGAAAATTAGGAATCTTCGTGATGGCAAAGTATGTGCCAGCAAAGGCGACTGCCTGAAAAATTGGCATGGCAAGTGTGGGAAGAAATGTTGCGGGAACACGTTGGAGGCCACGCATGGCTCGCAGTGTGAGCATGTTGGAGCTTGCAAAGAGAGTTCCGCCGTTGGAAGGGGGTTCGAGGGGCAGTATTTTTTTAGTTTGAGTGTTCAAAGTTGTGCCAGTCGATTGGAGAGTTGCCGCAACGAGAGTGCAAATGAACCGACACCGATCGCTACCGGAATGAGCAGTGCTTGGGCCATTGACTGTGTCGTAAGTCCTTGCAGTGTCAATACGCGTAGTCCTTCAACCAAGTAAGACAGAGGGTTGTAATCGGCGATTGTTTTGTATGCCCCGGACATACTTTCTCTTGGAAAAAAAGCGCTTGAGAAAAACAAACTGATGAAGATAAGTGGAAATGCTCCTTGTACCGCCTCTGGAGAACCAGTCTTTAGAGCCATCGCAGTCATAAAGCCACCAAGGGACATCGCAATCAGAGCCCCACTTAACACCATGATCAAAACCGCAATAATTCCGCCCTGAATACGCACACCAAATGGATACAAGGCGATTATAAAAAAGATTGACTGCAGAGCTCCAAATACTGATCCACCTGCAAGACGACCGATCAAAATTCCGACACGGGTACTCGGAGACGCGAGTAGCCGATCCATGAAGCCGTTCTGGATGTCTGTCGCTAACGCTGTTCCGCCAGTTGTGGATCCAAAGAGAACACCCTGAGCAATCGTTGAAGCCAAGCTAAATTCGAGAAAAGAAGAAACATCTTTGAGGCCATCTACTTTCCCGACAGTGCGCCCAAATGAGCTTGCACCGAGTGCTGCGAAAAACAATGGAAAAATCAGAGAGGGTGCAATAAGTGCCGGCTGGCGAAAGATTTCCAACGTTGAGCGCTTTGACAGCGCATAAGTTTGACGCAGACCGTCACGTGTTTTATGTTGCTGAGGCGCAGATAGAACTGATGTCGTCATTTGACCGTCTGTTCTGCCGTCGGAGTGGCGCCCTCAAGGCGATGTCCTGTTGCCTCGGCGAATACATCGTCAAGGCTTGGTTCGTTCAACTCAAGATGATGGAGATCAATTTGGGCTTCATCAAGGGCACGAACAACTTCGGCGACACCGGTTGCTCCGGCAATGAGCCCTACGGCGAGGCTACCTTCGTCGGTCGGCCTCATCTCCCCAAATCTTGCGAGCACGCTTTTGGCCAGATCTTGTTGAGGTGCGGAGACATTGATGACGAGAGTCGGCGCACCCACTTTTGCTTTGAGTTCTTTGGGCACTCCTTGTCGCACGATGCGACCATGATCAATGATGGCTACCCGATCTGCAAGTTGGTCGGCTTCCTCGAGATATTGGGTGGTCAAGAACACGGTTGTTCCTTCACGGTTGAGACGACGCACTTCTTCCCAAAGTGCAAGACGGCTCATCGGGTCGAGTCCGGTTGTTGGTTCATCTAAGAACAGCACGGTTGGTTCATGAATGAGGGACAAGGCAAGGTCGAGGCGTCGGCGCATTCCCCCCGAATATGTGATCACTCGTCGGTTGGCTGCAGCGGTGAGGCCAACTCGCTCAAGTAAAGTGCTGGCGCGAGCGTGCATTTTGGCGCGAGGGATTCCGTATAGCACTGCTTGAAGTTCGAGTAACTCCGTGCCCGTCATCAGTGGATCAATTGCCGAGTCTTGAAGGGCAACTCCAATACTGCGTCGCACAAGATCGGCCTGTTTCACAATGTCATATCCGGCTACTAGAGCGTGACCTGTTGTCGGCTTGAGCAATGTAGTTAACATGCGAACGATGGTGCTTTTTCCGGCACCATTTGGCCCAAGGAATCCAAAGATTTCTCCCTGCTCAACCACTAGGTCTACGCCGTCAACGGCCGCAACTAGATTGTCGCCGGAGCCAAAATGGCGCACCAGGGAATGAACAACTATCGGGGCGCCCTGAATTGGAGGTTGAGTCACACCTTTATTCTTACAGTTGCTAAACGATAAATGGTTATCGCACCGCTTTAGTTTGCGGCGACAATCGCTTCCCACACTCGTTGAGGAGTAGTCGGCATATCAATGTGGTCAACACCCAAATGGGAGACGGCATCAATTACTGCGGACTGCACTGCTGGAGTGGATCCAATCGTGCCTGATTCGCCGATGCCCTTTGCTCCGAGCAGGTTGAGGGGAGTCGGTGTTTCCATGTGAATGACATCGATGCTTGGAAGTTCAGCCGCCGAAATGAATGCGTAGTCCATCAAGTTGGAAGTTGTAGGGTTTCCGTCGGTGTCGTAGACCACTTCTTCTAACAGCGCTTGTGCAGTTCCTTGAGCAACACCACCATGAATTTGTCCTTCGAGGAGCAGTGGATTGAGAACTCGTCCCGCGTCGTCGCAGGCAAAGTGACGCAAGTGAGTTACTTTGCCTGTCTCCGTGTCGACTTCAACAATGGCAACGTGAGCACCAAAGGGAAATGTCGCACCAGTTACACCGATGACATCAGAGTGAGAGAGGGCCCCTCCGACTGATTTTTCAGCCTGAGCCAATTCAGACCAAGTTTTTGTCAACGCTGGCGTACCAGCAACATGAAATGCAGCCGAGTCTTTATCGAGAACAATGTCTGCTTCATTTGCTTCGAGCAATCTGGCGGCAACTGCCTTGGCTTTATTTACAAGTTCTGCCGAAACTGCAAAGACGGCGTTGCCACCTTGTTGCAACGAGCGTGAGCCCATTGTTCCGGTTCCCACTGGCACTAGGTCTGTGTCACCCCACACGAGGTCAATTTTTTCCATCGGGATTCCTGTTTGCTCACTTGCCAACATCGCCCACGCCGTGGCGTGACCCTGACCGTGAGGAGATGTACCTGTGTAAATAAGTGCATGCCCATTATCAAGAATTTCAACTTTGGCTGCCTCGCCGTTACCGACGCCTCCGGTAATTTCCACGTAAATGCTCACGCCGATGCCGAGTTGTTTGACGTCACCCCTCGCCCGAGCGGCTTTTTGTTTTTCGCGCCAACCGGCGTAGTCAGAAACTTCAAGAGCCTTGTTTAGTGATGTCTCGTAGTCACCGACGTCGTAGGTTTGTCCAACAACAGTTGTGTGTGGCTCGAGAAACTTTGGAATCAGATTTATCCGGCGGACTTCGGCGGGATCCATCCCAATCTTTGCTGCGAACATGTCCATTGCGCGTTCGATTGCAGCCGTTGCCTCGGGACGACCAGCCCCCCGATAGGCAACAATCGGAGTGGTGTTCGTAACGACCGAGGTTGTACGGCATTCAATATTTGGAATGTCATAAACGCCAGACGACATCGGACGAGTCATGAAAGGAGCCAAGATGGTCCCCATGTCGACCCACGCACCAGAATCTTGGATTGCCCACAACTGATAGTGGGTGACTTTGCCCGAACGATTGCCACCGATAGTTACATACTGCAACTGTGCACGGCCATGCCCAAGAGCCACCATCGACTCAGAACGAGTTTCACGCCAGCGCACAGGCTTTCCAACGCGCTTAGCAATTGGACCCAGCAACAATTCTTCGGGGTATGCACCAATCTTGGCTCCGAAGCCACCACCCACATCAGGAGTTTTGACGTGAATCAGTGCCTCTTCGACTCCGTTAGCTGCGGCAATTGGTGCCACAGCACCCTGTGCATGTTGCGTGGAGAGCCATTGAGTAAGTCGTCCATTTTCACCCCAAGAAGCCGCGGCACCCCGAACTTCGAGCGGGCACGGCGCAACTCGCTGATTCATAAAACGACCCTTGACAACTACTTCGCAATCAGCAAAATAGGCCTCACCGGTATTATCGGGAAGACCCAACACCATCGTGTCAAACACAACATTGCTGCCGCAAGCTTCATACAAATGAAGATCACTTGCCATTGCCTTTTCAAGGTCGATAAGAGCAGGCAATACGTCGTAATCAATAATGATCGCGTCTAATGCGTCTTCGCCCTGACTGCGCGTTTCACTAACAATGGCAACGACTGGTTCGCCGACATAACGAACCTTGTCGGTCGCAAGAAGAGTGCGGGTGGCCATCGGGTTGAATGCCGATGGAACCTGCTGAAGATCAAGATCTGCACCAGTAAAAATTGCCACGATGCCATCCATTTGACTTGCCTCGGAAACATCTATTGAATTTATTTTGCCGTGAGCCACGGTGCTACGGGCATAGGTTACGTGTAAAGCATTGGCCAATAATGGCTCGTCAAGTAGGTCATCAACGTACTTGCCCCCTTCGGTCAGGAATTTCGGATCCTCTTTGCGAAGAACACGGTTACCAAGAATGCTTCCACCCATAAAAAACCCCCGATGTCGGTGATATTTGGAGATCACTTGATCTCGCTAGATGACAATAGCGAGCAAAACCGTCGCGTGAAGAAGCCATCTCAAAATTGGTCGCAGGATTTTAAGGTGCGAGCGGCGCGAGTCCAGCCCCGGGAGCCCCAGACGTTGAAGCCCGTACGAGCAGAATGTCTGCCACAAGGTTGTACGGCCATGCTTGAGGCAGGGTTGTCGGCAGCGCAGGCATGGGGAGCAGTTGTATTCGTTGTTCGCCAGGGAATACATAACCCAATTCGGAGCGGGCGGCAGCGATGACGCCATCAGTCGTTTTTAGTCGATTGATGTCAAGCGACAGTTTTTCGTTGGCGTCGGCGAGTGCTTCAAATCGAATTTTCTGCTGTGCAATTGCCTCTTTTTGGTGAAAATAGTCACGCAAAGGAAGCACAAAAAGTGTGGCGACGAGCGTTGTCAGGCCCACCACAACGACTGCGCCACCAACGACCCGACGCACAATCTGCAATGGGCGACTTGGAAGGCGCGATGTACTCAACAAGTTCACCACATAAGTGTGGCGTGCGGGCTGTGGAAAACCTTGGAATACGAACACTTGTTCGGCAAAAGCGATGCGCCTCAGCGGAATGGTGAAAGAGAGGATCGTCCGCGATAGCGAGCCGAATCACCAAGTTGTTCTTCAATACGGAGCAGTTGGTTGTACTTGGCGACTCTGTCACTGCGCGCTGGTGCACCAGTTTTGATTTGGCCACAATTTGAGGCGACTGCAAGATCGGCGATCGTGGTGTCCTCGGTCTCACCACTGCGGTGACTCATCACACTGCTGTATCCAAAGCGAGTTGCAAGGTCCATGGTGTCGAGAGTTTCAGTAAGCGTGCCGATTTGATTGACCTTAATCAAAATACTGTTGGCGACGTTTTGATCAATTCCGATTTGTAGACGGCGCGAGTTTGTGACGAAGAGATCGTCGCCAACTAATTGAATTCGAGACCCCAGCGCCTCGGTAAGTGTTGACCAACCACTCCAGTCATCTTCGGCCATGCCGTCCTCAATACTCACGATGGGATAGCGATCAACGAGTGAAACCCACCACGCCACCATCTGATCTGGATCAAGAATCTTTCCGTCGCCAACGAGGTGATAGCAACCATTTTTGTAAAGCTCGGTCATCGCCGGGTCAAGCGCGATGCAGATATCAGTTCCTGGCGTGTAGCCAGCTCGTTCGATTGCTTCGACGAGAACGACGATTGCATCTTCGTTGCTGGCTAAGTTCGGGGCAAATCCACCTTCATCTCCGATTGATGTAGCGAGCGAGCGTTCATGCAGCACTGTTTTGAGCGCGTGATAGGTCTCTGTTCCCCAGCGCAGGGCTTCGCCAAAACTAGGTGCGCCTATCGGCATAATCATGAACTCTTGGAGATCAAGATTGTTGTCGGCATGCGCGCCACCATTGATGACATTCATCATCGGTACAGGCAAAACATGTGCATTGGGTCCACCGATTGAGCGAAACAGCGGCAATTTGAACTCATCTGCAACTGCATGTGCAACAGCCAAGCTCGCTCCCAAAATTGCGTTAGCACCCAGATGTGCTTTGTTGTCCGTTCCGTCTAAATCAATTAGCTCCGTGTCGATTAGACGTTGCTCAGTCGCATCCATTCCAGTAAGCGCTGCGGCGATAACCGTGTTGACATTGGTGACTGCTTGCCGCACACCTTTTCCGCCAAAGCGAGCGCCTCCATCGCGCAGTTCAGAGGCTTCGTGTTGACCTGTTGACGCTCCCGACGGAACAATTGCCCGACCGACTGCTCCACTATCAAGCAAGACCTCAACTTCGACCGTAGGGTTTCCGCGCGAGTCAAGAACCTCTCGACCGATGATGCCCACAATTTCACTCACAGCTTGATATTAGTAAAAGTCTGAACTTTTACTATCTCCCATAACTCGTCAAGGGCGACTAGATCAAGACTCGAGATGTCCAATCCGCGCTGTTTGCTGAGTTCTTGCACTCCTAACACACGGGATCTGAACTTGTGAATCGCCCCACGCAGGGCAGATTCTGGATCAATGTCAAGGTGGCGGGCCACATTGACAAGGGCAAACAACAGATCGCCCACCTCAGACATCGTGGCTTCAGGGTCGGATTGGACTATTGCTTGCCGGATTTCATGAGCCTCTTCAACAATCTTGTCAAGTGCCCCGAGGGCATCAGGCCAATCAAATCCCACTCGCGCGGCTCTTTGTTGCACCTTCACTGCGAAAAGCAAACTAGGGGAGCCCTCAACTACACCATCAAAAATTCCAACCCGTTCTGGTTTTTCCGCGTTTTTGATGTCTTCCCAATTAGACAAAACTTCTGCGGTTGATGACGCGACGACATCCCCAAAGACATGAGGATGTCGGCTGACCAACTTGTCATGTACGGTGCGCGCAACATCACCCATCGTGAAGCGACCCTGCTGTTCGGCGATTGCGGCGTGAAACTCAACTTGATACAACAAATCCCCGAGTTCTTCGATGAACGCATCGTCGGTCAGAGGATCGTCCTCACGAAGTGCACTGATGGCATCCACGGTTTCGTATGTCTCTTCAATTAGGTAGCGAACAAGCGAATGATGTGTTTGTTGTTTGTCCCAAGGGCACTGCTCCCGCAAAGTACGGGCGAGTTGGTGAAATCGCACAAGTTCTTCGCCGACACTTTTAGTCAGGTGCGGGACATACAAACATGTCAAGTGGTCGGCTTGAATGACTTTGTCAATATTGCTCCAAGTGGTTTCAATGATTTGTTCATCTATCAGACCCAAATGATGCAAGAGCACGGCGGGCACATCGTCTGCGGCATCGTCAATTGAAAGTTTTACATTGCTGAGAACCCAGTTGGCATGAACATGGGCAATCAACAATGGACCATGTCTGCCCGCTGCCGCGGTTGCAAATTGATGACCGTCGATAAGTTGAACCTGCTGTTCAATAGGGTCAATTCCTAATGCTCGCCATGCTTCGTCGAGGAATGAAAGCGCGCTGCACACATGGATTGAGACGTCGGTACGGGCGCGCAAGAGTTGAACTGTGCGTTCAAGCACGAGTGGTGACCCAGGAACGGCGTACAAGATTTCTTCATATTGTCTTGCTGCATTGACGAGGTCATCGACAATCAGGTTGTAAACGGCCTCAAACGATGCAGCGTTGTCGTAGTGATGATCAAATCCTGATGCTCCGCCGACGGCGTCAATGACAAGTGAAGCACTCGGATGTTGAGTGGTTCGGATAAAACGGTGGGGAATCCTTTCAATCTCGCCAAGTGTCTCTGTGGTGATTAGATGTGGATCACCCGGGCCGAGACCGACAACGACAATCCGCGGAGTCACTCGACCTTGCCCAGCGTCGGGTTCCAGGTGCCGAATTTGGGATTGACATTGACATCCATTGACAAAAGGTATCCAATCGCAAGGCGTGATCCTGGGTCATCGTTTAACGTTGCCAGCAACGCCTCTTGGATTTCAGAAAATGGTCTATTCATAAGGACGTGATATCCCAATGACGACTTTACTGGACCGTTTGCGACACCAGCTTTGGCGGCGAGAGCAGCCTTAGTCAAAGATGGCTCGAGACCGCCGAGCAAATCAACAAGCGGAACACAATCGTTAGAATTAATCTTGAGTGCGCCACCAGTCTCTTTTGCGCCAGGTTCAATCGAAAACTTTTTGGCCAATGTGACAAAATCACTACCGTCTTCAATCTGTTTCAAAATGCTGCGCGCCTCGGACTCAGTTCTCAAAACAATTTGTTGAAGGCACAATGCCCCGGATAATGCAGCGCTCGTGGAATACATTTTTTCAAGGGTTTTGACGTCTGGTGTTTTGACACGAGCGAGAGCAGTTTGGGCAACGCCGAGATCAACGGAGAGACGTTGTAGTTCTGGAGACCACGTGAAATAGGGGTCATCTGCTTTTATTGTATCGGTAACGGTCTTTCTATCAAGATCGGTAATTGACTCGCCATTAGCCGCAAGGAATTGATTGTAGGCGATAAAACGCACGAGTGCAGAAAGCACATTCTTTGAATCTGTACCCGAAATCTGGCCAGTTGCTGACTCTAATTGCTTGGTCTCAATCAATTCTCTTGACAGTTTCTCGAATTGCGAGACGGTGTAATTAGTCTTGTTGACGGTCAGAACATTCTTTGATTGCGAGACGGCACTACAGGCACTTAGTCCAGTCAGGCCAAGAGTGGTGGCAATCAACATTGCGCAGTGCAGAGGAGAGAGTTTATCGAGTTTCACCGGAGCGACTTTAGTGGTCTGCGGGCTCAAATAACTCGTTTATTAAAGAAATAAGATGCGTTGTAATGTCAATATTGTTTGGGAGGGGCAGCAGAAGTTGTCTTTGAGTTTCCCGAAAGTTTGCGCTCGGAGAGATTCGCTTAAGCGTCATCGTCTGGCTTGCACGCAGTTGGACGGGAGAAATTCGAATTTCGCGATTGTTGACGACGAGTTCTGTGAACTGACACCTATGGCACTCCGCACGCAAGGTTGCTACTTGTAATAATCGAGAGGCGGGGAGTGGCAACGGACCAAAACGATCAATCCATTCCTGCTCGATGTCATTGACCTCAAGAATGGTCGTCACGTCCCCCAGGCGCCGATATGCCTCGAGCCGAAGTTCTTCACTCGGCACATAGTCGTGTGGCAAATGTGCATCAACTGGAATATCGATTTTGAGTTCAAAGCGAGGTGGGGCAACTTCACCTTTCATTTCTGCAACCGCCTCTGTCACCATTTGGCAATAAAGGTCATATCCAACAGCGGCGATGTGACCACTTTGAGCTTCACCCAGCAAGTTTCCGGCACCACGAATTTCCAAGTCGCGCATTGCAATTTTGAAACCACTACCAAGGTCGGTCGCCTCACCTATTGTGCGCAGACGTTCGTACGCATCTTCAGAAAGGATTTTGTCTTGGGGGTGAAACAAATAGGCGTATGCACGTTGACCACTGCGCCCGGCTCGACCACGCAATTGATGAAGTTGACCAAGTCCCAAAAGGTCGGCACGTTCGACCACCAGGGTGTTGACTGTGGGCATATCGATTCCACTCTCGATAATCGTGGTACAGACCAGCACATCATATTCGTGGTTCCAAAAATCAAGAACAACTTGCTCAAGGGTGCCTTCGTCCATTTGGCCGTGAGCAACAGCAATGCGCGCCTCCGGAACAAGTTCGCGAAGTTCAGCAGCGCGTTCCTGGATGGATTTCACCCTGTTATGAACCCAAAAAACTTGACCCTCGCGCAGAAGTTCGCGACGCAGTGCCTCAATGGCGACTCTTTCGTTGTCCTCGCTCACGTAGGTCAAGATTGGTTGACGGTCTGCTGGTGGTGTTTGAAGCAACGAGAGATCCCGAATTCCAACGAGGCTCATTTCGAGTGTGCGGGGGATTGGTGTTGCTGACATCGTCAACACATCGACATCTGTACGCATTCGCTTCATCGCCTCTTTGTGTTGCACTCCAAAGCGCTGTTCTTCATCAACAATCAACAGTCCGAGATCCTTGAAGCGGATGCCTTCTTGAAGTAGGCGATGAGTTCCGATGACGCAGTCAACTTCACCCGTCTTTAGGCCGGTGATCACTTTTTTTGCCATTGCATTGGTCAAGAAGCGAGACAAAACCTCCACGCGAATTGGGTAACCAGCAAAGCGGTCGCTGAAGGTAACGCCGTGTTGCGTTGCAAGCAGCGTGGTGGGCACCAAAACAGCAACTTGTTTGCCGTCCTGAATGGCCTTAAAGGCTGCCCTAATTGCCACTTCAGTCTTTCCAAAACCAACATCTCCGCACAACAATCGATCCATGGGAATGTCTTGTTCCATGTCTGATTTGATGTTGGTAATCGCCGTCAGTTGGTCGGGAGTCTCGACAAACGGGAATGCTGACTCCATTTCGGACTGCCACGGGGTGTCGGCAGCAAATGCGTGCCCCTTAGCGGTGACTCGGCGTTGATACAAAACGACGAGTTCCTGGGCAACGGCGCGGACTGCTGAGCGAACTCGTGATTTGGCGCGAGCGAAATCAATTCCACCGAGGCGATGTGGCGTAGGTGACTCGCCACCAATGTATTGACGAACCGAGTCAATCTGATCGGTAGGCACATACAGCTTGTCACCACCTTTGTAGGCAAGTAACAAATAATCTCTTTCGACGCCACTGATACTGCGAGTGACCATTCCCTCGTAGCGACCAACGCCATGATGTTGATGTACCACGTATCCACCAGGTTGAAGATCTTCAAAAACGGTGACAGCACTGCGCTTCTTTGAATTTTTTGCCAGTTGCTCGCGTCGTCCACGACGCCGACCAGTGAGGTCGCCCTCGGTGATCAGTGCGAGTTTGATGTTGGTAAGCGAGATTCCCCTTCCCATGATTGCGTGCACAACGTAGGCACCTGGTTTTGTGAGATCTGTGTTTGCTGATGCAGCCGTGAAATCGAGACCGTGCTCTCGCATCATGTCAACAAGACGATCAACCGTCGCCTGAGTTTCTGCCAACACGATGATGCTCCATTTGTCTGCGAGTAACTCATTGATGCGCCGCGCGATTGGTTCTGGACCGCCAATGGCTCCCCATCCACTTGCCGAGACAGAGGGCGACATTGGTGACTCAGGGGTTGTAGTGATATTTATAGTTGGGAAGCGCATTCCTTCAGACAACAGGCGCTCTGGTTCGGTGTGTAGTCGCGGAAACTCCACTGTTGCGTCACGAGCCCACGATTGGGCAAGGGCCCTGGCCAAGTCGTCTTCTTCGGCTAGTAAATCGCGCGCTCTGTCGATCATGCGGCGTGGCTCGATGAGCACCATTAATGCGTCGTCGGACAAGAAATCAGTCAACAGCGTCTGCTTTGTTACGAGCCACGGCAACCAACTTTCCATACCGTCAAATGTCTGACCCTCTGCCAGGCGCTCCCACTGTTCGCGTCCCCAGGGTTCGGTTCCGACCAACGTGGCAGCCAGTGCACGCACATCATCTGCCAGCAAGAGTTCTCGCGCAGGAAAAATTTCTACATGCTCAACGTCGTCCGTGCTGCGTTGGTCATTCACCGTGAAATGGGTCAAGCGATCAATTTCGTCGCCCCACATGTCAATACGGATTGGTTCATCCATCGTGCTGGGGAACACATCAACTATTGCTCCACGGCGGGCAAATTCGCCACGATGTTCGACAAGTGTTTCGCGTCGGTATCCGCAATGAACGAGTTGTTCACACAACGAGTCAATGTCACAATTATCGGACCTCCGCACTGTAATTGGATCAACGTTGTTGGCATTGGGAGCAAGCTTTTGAAGTAATGCACGGACGCCGGTGATAATAAACTTGGGACTTCGAGATGGTGTTCGTAAGCGCCACAGAACTTCCATCCTTTTGCCCATCGTGTCGATACTGGGGCTCACTCGTTCAAACGGCAATGTTTCCCATGCCGGGAAAAGCACAATGTCATCGGGATCTACAAAGTTTCTCATGTCTGCATAGATCTCGCGTGCTGCTGTTCCGGTGGGTGCGGCAATCACGATGGGATGTCGTGATGTCGTGTGGCCAAGTGCAGCCAAAATCAATGGTCTAGCACCCTCGGGCACTGCGATTAGCGCAGATTTTTGGCCAGCGATACTGGCAAGAGCAGGCTCCGTGCGCGCCAAGACAGCAAGGTCAAGGAGGCGCATCGTTATCGCACGTTGACGCGCTGCATGGCAACGTCTAGACCACTTGTGACGATGATTTCTGCAGCATCCGCGGCAACAGCAACAGCAACATCAAAAATTTTACGTTCTGCAGTCGGTACTCGATTTAGAACGTGGTCGGCACCCTGCTCTTTGCTGTCAGGTTTTCCGATTCCAATTCGAATTCGAATGTAGTCATTGGTTTTCAGGTGATGAGAGATGGACGCAAGTCCGTTGTGGCCTGCAAGTCCGCCACCCTGTTTGATGCGTACCACTCCTGGCTCTAGATCGAGTTCATCGTGGATGATAATTATTTTGGTCATGTCAGCAATTTTGAATCGACGACACAACGGCCCGACGGCTTCGCCAGAGTCATTCATAAATGTAAGTGGTACTGCCAAAACAACTGGTGTGGTTTCAAAATGAGTTTCAGCAACGAGCGCGCGGTCTCGCGTTGATTTCAATTTTGACGTCGCTCGTAAAGCCAGCATTTCAACAGCGTCCTGGCCAATATTGTGTCGAGTGTGGGCGTATTTTTTGCCCGGATTACCGAGGCCAACGATGATGAAGCGCCGAATGTTCTCAGGGCTAGATAGTGAGCGACGAAAGGCCATGGAACAAACCTACGCTTTGATGGTTAAGTGTCAGTGGTCCCGTACTTACGAGGATGCACCGTCTGCGGGGGTAGCCACGGCAGCAGGATCGGCACCGTCGGCGGCAACAGCAGCAACAACAGTCGCCTCTCCGCGCAGAACAAGGACAGTGACAATCACGAGGTCTGCATCACCGACTGCTACAACTCCTGCTGGCAACGCAATGTCAGAGAGGTGGATGACATCGTGAGGATGCATATCTGAAATGTCAATAACGATCTCATTTGGCAAGTTAAGAGGGGTCGTGCGCAATTCAATCGAGTCAACAGCCGCATCTACGAGACCGCCTTCGGCAACAACTGCCTTGGCAATTCCCTCAAGGCGAACAGGAACAGAAACGGTAATTTCTTCACTCATATTGATTTGCAAGAAGTCGATATGACTTACATTGCGACGAACAGGGTGGCGTTGCAGTTCCTTGACAATGGCGGGATAGGTGTTGCCGTCAACAGAGAGCTGCAAGATGGTGTTTACGCCAGCAGGACCCGAGAGTGCGAGGCGCAGTTCGCGCCGATCAACGCTGATCGTCAATGCTTTCATTCCGTGACCGTATAAAACGGCAGGAATGCTGTCTTTGGTGCGCAGACGTCGGGCGACTGCACTGCCAGTGGCGCGACCAGTAACGGCGTTGAGAACTGTTGTATTTGACACGGCTTAGAAGTCTAGGGGGACAAGACAAAAACCGTCACCCATCAGGGCATCAATTCAGGACTGGTTTTCTCCGCCGAACAGGTCGCTAACACTGGTCTCATCAAAAACCGCCGAGAGGGCTTCGGCAATGATCTTGGCCACGGAGAGCACTTCTAATTTGGTGAAAACTTTGTCCGTATCGAGGGGCAAAGTGTTGGTCAAAACAACACGACTGATCGAGGACTTTTCAAGCCGCTCGACTGCTGGACCCGAGAGAACTCCGTGAGTAGCCATCGCCCACACCTCTTTGGCTCCGCGCGCCAACAAGAGTTCGGATGCCGACACAATTGTTCCACCAGTATCAATCATGTCGTCAGCCAAAATACATAAACGGCCTTCGACGTCTCCGACTACTTCTTTGGCTTCGGCAACATTAGTTGTTCCCTTTGGTCGGCGCTTGTTGATGAACGCGACATCGGCGTTTTTGTCCGACAAGTGCTGAGCGAAACGCTCAGCAACTTTGACTCGACCAGCATCTGGAGACACGATGACGACATCCTGATCCGCATTTTTGCGAACATAGTCTTCGAGCACTGGTAATGCCGTGAGATGGTCGACGGGACCTGAAAAAAAACCTTGAATCTGTCCGCTGTGCAAGTCAAGCGAAACCATTCGCGTTGCCCCGGCAGCTTTGAACATGTCCGCTATCAGGCGAGCAGTGATTGGCTCGCGTCCTTCTGCTTTTCGATCCTGTCGGGCATAGCCATAAAACGGGCAGACCGCAGTGATGCGTTTGGCAGATGCGCGATATGCCGTATCTATCATGATTAGTTGTTCCATGATTGAGTCGTTAATCGACCGACCATCGATACCAAAATGAGTTTGCATAATAAATACATCCCCGCCACGAATACTTTCTCCAAAACGGGGGCGTAATTCACCGTTGGCAAACTCTGCAATATGGGCATCACCGAGTCTGATGTCAAGGTGTTTGGCGACCTCTGCTGCTAAGGCTGGGTGGGTGCGACCCGTATACAAAGACATCCGCTTGGTTGTAACTTTTTCAAGCGGTGAAGGACTCATGATTGTCCATTGTAGAACGCGCCGGTGTGCTGGCCCTTGTTCACGCAACTGCCCGGCGGCAACGAGGCAAAGGGGCCAACAACTGCGCCAGGTCCAATCTCGGATTCCCGTGCCACGGTGTTCTGGACGATCGCACCAAAGCCGACCACGCAGTCCGTGAGTCGTGTGCTGGGACCGATTTCGCTTCCCTCGCCGATGATGGTGTCTCCCTGCAAAATGGTGCCCGGATAGAGCGTCACATCACGCCCAATATCGACTGTCACGTCAATGAAAGTTTGTTGCGAATCAAGCATCGTGACACCGTGCAGTAGCCAGTTCTTGTTGATGCGAGATCGCAACTCGGCCTCGGCAAGCGCAAGTTGCCAACGATCATTTACGCCTGCCGTCTCATTCGGGGTCGCTTGTAGGGAACCGATTCGGTGGCCCATTTTGGCGAGTCCCTCCACGATGTCGGTTAGGTAGTACTCGGCTTGGGAATTATTGTTTGAAATACGACGCAGCGCAGGCCCGAGCAAGTCACGCCTAAAGGCATAGATGCTGGTGTTGATTTCAGTAATTGAGGTTTCTTCAAGGGAGGCATCTTTTTGTTCCACAATCCGAGCAACTTGACCTTCGCGCCCTCGAACTATGCGTCCATAGCCACTTGGGTCATTAACCACGGTCGACAAGAGGGTCGCGGCATTACTGCTTTCTTCGTGTGTTGTAACTAGAGCAGAAATTGTTTCTGGCCGCAGGAGGGGAGTATCGCCGGGTAACACCAACACAGTTGATGTGTCATCAATGTCGTCATTGGAAAAAGATGCGAGCCCAACAATCGTGGCATCACCAGTACCACGCTGCACCCGCTGTTCAACGAATGAAACATTGGCCCAATCAGGCGCTTGTTCTTGTACTTTCTTTGTGACTCGTTCCGCTGCGTGACCAACAACAACGACCGTTCTTTCAATGTCAAGCCCCGCGAGTGCATGAATGACATGCAACACCATTGGGCGACCGCAGATGAGGTGTAACGGCTTGGGTCGAGCCGACTTCATTCGCGTTCCCTCACCGGCGGCAAGAACGATGGCAGCAATTGACATGGGAAAGTTCTAGCAAGAATGAGCCCGATAGGTGTTGACCGATGAAGTATTAAGTTCCGAGGAGAGGACTCGAACCCCTATCAACGGGACCAAAACCCGCTGTCCTGCCATTGAACGACCTCGGATAGACACCTAAACGGTAGCGGATTTTCGCTCAACCACTTAGGTAAAGGTGGGTTATTTTCTATTATCGGTGCACAAGTCAAAAAGCATCATGAGAGCATCAGCAAAAATCTCCTGAAAATGATTTAACCTGCTACGCAGTCGTAGTTTGAGTTGAAGTCATAGTCACGACTGCTTCAGGAAGTGCTTTGACAAGGCGATGCTGATGCCCCCGAACAAACCATGTCGCACCAGATCCGGCCAGTGTTGGGGCGTAACCAATTACTTGAGTGATACGCGCTTTCCAGATTGCCAATTCAGGACAAACTTCGATTGCAGCAGGCTCAAGATCGTTGCCTGATTCATGATGAGGTGACCCCAAACGATCCCATGCTGCATAAACGAGTGGTGTGGCCACATGGAGTGGCGGGGTAATGAGAGTGAAGTCACCACTTATTGGTGACAACGCTGTAACAATTTCTCCGATGCCTGTCACATGGGCATGACCACCGACTAAACAAAACGCAATGTCTGCTCCAATGACGCTTGCCGCATCCAGATCGCTAAAACCTGCCCAACGCAGTATCGCCGCCGCATTCGTTGAGCCCCCACCAAGCCCACCACCCGCAGGAATATTTTTTTCGATGTGTACTGCAGCGCTTTTACCAACTAACTGTAAGGCTTGGTGAACCAGATTCGTCTCATCCGTTGGAACACCATTGGCAAATGGTCCGTCAAGGGTGATTCCGTATCCGCCGGGAGTGATTGTGATTATGTCGTGCAGTTCAAGACTCACCATTGATGCATCAATAAGGTGCAAACCATCTGGACGCACACCGGTAATGTTCAACGACAACGTTAGTTTTGCATGCGCCCGTACAATCTCGCTCATGAATGTTCCTCTTGCAAAACATTAGACAGACGAATCCAATCATGCACCGATAGTTCCTCGGCACGAGCAGTTGATTCGATTCCTGCTTCGTTGAATTGGGCTTGAGTAACAAGATTGGCCAGTGCTCCGCGCAACATTTTTCGTCGCTTTGCAAATCCCGTTCGCACGAGAGAAAACAACTCTGCCGTGTTTACCTTGTCGTCAAGTGGTTCGTTATGTCGCACAATACGAACGAGCGCAGACTCAACGTTGGGTTTTGGCAAAAATACCGAAGCCGGAACCACGCCGACTATTTCGGCGTGTCCCCAAAACGCGACCTTGACGCTGACGGCTCCGTAGGCCTTGGTGCGTGGGGCACCGGCAAGTCGCTCACCAACTTCTCGTTGCACCATCACAAAAAATTCTTTAATTTGTGGAACCGTGTCAAGAATGTCGGCAATCATGGGTGTTGCAACGTTGTACGGCAAATTTGCTACGAGGTGCCATCTGCGCGCTGGGTCTGCAATTGTGGACCAGTCAAGAGTCATTGCATCTGCTTGGACAACGGACACATTTGGGCACTTAGCTACATTTTGACGCAACAGTGGGATAATTAATTGGTCAATCTCAATGGCGGTAATTTGGGCGCCGCTCTCTGCCAGCGCGAGAGTAAGTGATCCGAGCCCTGCCCCGATTTCAAGCACGTTGTCTGTGGGCCCAACTCCGCATAATCGCGCGATACGGCGCACTGTGTTGGCGTCAACGACAAAATTTTGTCCAAGAGCCCGTCGGGGGGTCAATCCGGCGGCATGCAGTTGCGCTGATATTTGCGCCTGAGTCAACGTCACCAGCGCAACTCGACAGGCAGCGGTGCATCAATCAAGTTGGCTAAGTCTTCGAATAGTCCTGTGTGCACCACAATGTCAGCACCGGCTGGAATGTATCCAATATTGATGTTGGTGCACTTAACTTTGCGACCATTATTGAGATTCGAGACAGTGATTTCAGTGCCGAGTGGAACTGAACCAGCGGCGCAGCCAGTGATCGCAGAATCAGGGAAGCGCTTAAAAGTTGCTCGACCGCGCAACGAGTTGATCGGAGTCTGCGCCGGATAGGCAATCTGTCCCGTGCCTGTTTGTTCAAGTGCAGTCGGGCCTTCTAAGTTTGCAGCCGAGTCAGCATTGGCGCTCGAGGAAAGTCCAGTATCGAGTGTGGTCGTTGTGGTGGGTGCCGGTTTGGCAAGTGTTGCCTCCGTTGGGCGAGTTGAACCACTTGCCATCCATGCCATTGGCAGGACAATCATCGTCAACGCGCTGGCAGCAACCATCCGATTGCGATCAATACGAGAAAGGTTCACGACTTAACGCTACGAACCAATTCCAGGGAACGCAAGGACTGCTGCGGCACTTGTTGATTCAGCAATGATGCTCGGGTGTTGACCGCGCAGATCAGCAATGGCAGTGCCCACGAAACCAACGAACGCTGGCTGGTTTGGGCGTCCCCGCTGCGGAGCAGGAGCAAGATATGGGCTGTCGGTCTCAATTAACAATCTGTCAGGAGGGCAGATCCTCGCAGCGGCTTGGTTGTCGGCTGAGTTTTTAAAAGTAACGATTCCGCTAAAGGACAAAAAGGCTCCTCGATCTAAACATTTACGCGCCTCATCTGGGCCACCCGTAAAACAATGTAGAACTGTTCGTTGTGGCAACCCCTCGGTGTCAAGCACATCAAAGGTGTCATCCCACGCATCACGAGTGTGAATCACCAAAGTGAGGTCATGTTGCTTGGCGAGGGCAATATGCTCAGCAAATACTTGACGCTGCGTGGTGCGCGGCGAATGTTCGTAATAATAATCAAGCCCACATTCGCCGACTGCGACGACACGTGCTGACGGCAACAAGTGAGCCACGGTGTTCGTTCCAAGCGTGGCATCATGTGGATGCAATCCAACTGTTGCCCACACATCAGGATGTTTTGATGCGAGTTCGATTGCTCCGATACTTGACTGGGCATCCGTCCCAATAACGATGAATCGATTGACATCAGCAAGGCGCGCAGCCGACAGCGAGTCATCGGCGGATAATGTCATTTTGTCGTCAAGAATATGACAATGAGTATCGGTCCACTTCATGTTGTGCGCCGTTACACCTTGCGACGTGGAAACAGCGATTCGCCCTTCAGAACGGCATTTCCGGCAACGTATCCGCCCCATTGTCCGGAGGTCGAAATTCGTTGATCAAGTATCTCTCCGGTCAAACCGATTCGGCGCCAAATTTCTTGTGCCGTGTCAGGCATCGCTGGGTAAGCCAAAATTGCAATGATGCGCAAGGCTTCAAGTGCATCACCCATGACGGCGTCAACAGTCTGACCTGGTTCTGCTTTCCATGGTTCATGATTTTCGAGATGTGCATTGGTAGCCCTAATAAGTGACCAGGTGGCGTCAAGTGCCTTGCTTGGTTGCATGTTCTCCCAATGGTCACCAGCAGCAACAACAGCCTGTTGTGCAATTGATGCTAAAGCACTGTCATGTTGCGGCGCCGTTCCGAGCCCATTGCATTTTTTTTCAACAACAGTTGCAATTCGAGAAGTAAGATTTCCCAAGTTATTGGCAAGGTCAGAGTTGTAGCGGGCAATCAGACCTTCGAATGTAAAATCACCGTCATTGCCATAATTTGTGTTCGCCAAAACGTAATAACGAAATGCGTCAACACCGACATCATCAACTAGGTCAAGTGGGTCGACAACGTTTCCGGATGTCTTGCTCATTTTTTCACCGCCAACTAACAGCCACCCGCCAACGGCCCACCCTTTGGGTGGCTCGATGCCGGCAGACATCAACATTGCAGGCCAATAGATGCAATGGAAACGCAGAATATCTTTGCCTATTAGGTGATGATTCACAGGCCAGTATTTCTGGAACAAGGATTCGTCGTCTGATCCATATCCAAGGGCGGTGATGTAGTTGGCCAAGGCGTCAAACCACACATACGCAACGTGGGTCTTATCAAAGGGCAGCGGTATTCCCCATTTAAGGGTCTTGCGACTCACCGAGAAATCATTAAGACCCTGCTTTATGAATCCAATCACTTCGTTGACGCGATGCTCTGGCACGACTGCACCAGCATGATCGGCGTACCACTGCAATAAGCGGTCTTCAAAACGTGAGAGACGGAAGAAATAATTCTCTTCTTCAACTCTGTCAACTGGTTTCTTGTGAATCGGGCAGATGTTGTTTTGCGCTTCTTCTTCGGTGTAATACGCTTCACAGGCGACGCAGTAAAGCCCGCTATAAGAGTCGAGTTCAATATCACCAGCATCGAAACAGGCCTGCAGCAACTTGCTGACTCCCGCTCGATGCCGCTGCTCGGTCGTGCGAATAAAATCAGTATAAGAAATGTTTAGACGTTGCCAAGCTTGTTCAAAAAGGGGAGCAATATCGTCGGCAAATTTTTGCGGTGCCACCCCTGCCGCATCTGCAGCTTGCTGTATTTTTAAGCCGTGCTCATCGGTGCCTGTTAAAAAATGTACATCATGGCCAAGTAAGCGGTGCCAACGAGCAACAGCATCCCCGACAATGGTGGTGTAGGCATGCCCAAGATGAGGGCGTGCATTCACGTAATAGATTGGGGTGGTGAGGTAGTAACGATTCACGCTATGCAGACTAGGGCAGTTGATGTCGCCGACCTTGGCTCGTTTTATTTGAGTGCGTATCTATACGGTTATTGAGATGTCTTATGAGTTTGATGATGCAGTCCTTGCTATTCCTGAAGCAAATGGAGTGTTTCGAACACCAATCATTGGTGGGTGGGATATTGGTGCTAACGCTAACGGGGGCTACTTGATGGCTCGCGCTGCTCAAGCAATGCGAATGGCAGCCCGACGTCAGGACCCGGTCTCGATATCCGCGCACTTTTTGGCACCAGCGCCTGCAGGTGACGCCGAATGTGCAACTGAGGTAGTGAAATCTGGAAAACGAATAAGCACAGTCGCTGCAGTGCTTCGTCGAGATGATCGCGAACTAATGCGCCTTATTGGCTCTTTCGGTGAAGTCCAACCATTGGGCTTAGTTCGTCACGTCACGGCGAGACCGCCCGAGTTGCCACCGATTCAGGAGTGTGTTGCGCGCCGTGGTCAACCAACACCAATTCCAATGGGAATAGTTGAACGAGTAAGTCTTTTTATTCACCCCGACGACTCAAAATTTTACTCTGGGGCATTCTCTGGAGTGGGTCAGATGCGGGGCTGGTTTAGTTTTGCTGACGACAGACCCATCGACACGTTGGCATTGTTGTTGGTGGCTGATGCCTTTCCACCGACGTGGTTTAACATCTTTGGTTCTCAAGGGTGGGTTCCCACTGTTGAGATGACCGTGCACGTTCGCGCGGTTCCAGCCCCTGGTCCGTTGCGATGTTCCTTCACAACGCGGGTCGTGCAGGGTAACTATTTTGAAGAAGACGGTGAGATATGGGACTCAGATGGCGTTTGTGTAGCGATGAGTCGGCAGTTAGCGCTTGCCCCAGTCTCGCCAACCTGAAATTTTATCCCTGCTACTTGGTTGCCAAGTCGTACACACGTTTACGGGCAACGCCGAGCACAGAACTTACTTCGTCGACAGCGTCGCGGTTGCTCAGGCCACCTGATTTTCGCAATTGAATCTCCGTCAAGATTTGATCATCAGATATTTCATCGGCAATGTTGCTCACGCCCTCAAGAACGATGACGTATTCCCCCCGAGGCTCATTGTCAGAAATGTGTTGCATCGCTTGTCGGAGAGTTCCGCGCCATGTTTCTTCGTGCAATTTTGTGAGTTCGCGGGCCAAGACAACTCGTCTCTCAGGGTCGCCCAAAGCAATGAGATCAGCAATCGTCTTTGAGAGCCGATGAGGTGCCTCGTATAAAACCAGAGTGCGCCGTTCGCGGGTAATCTCCGTTAAACGTTGGCGTCGCTCCGCACCCGCACGTGGAAGAAAGCCGTCAAAAGCAATTCGCGTTGTGGAAAAACCACTGATGATGGCCGCCATCACGAATGCTGCCGGTCCAGGGGTTGCGCTAACGAAAAATCCTGCTGCAATTGCTGCACGAGCGATGCGTTCGCCAGGGTCACTAATGCCTGGTGTGCCCGCGTCAGTAATGAGCGCCACGATGTGTCCATTGGCGAGTGCTTCCAGGATTTGGGAGGTCGCGTCGTGCTCGGTGTGTTCGTTGGCAACGATGAGGCGTTGTGGCTGTGCTCCAATGTGTTTCAGAAGTTTTCCGCTATGGCGCGTATCTTCACAGCACACGACCTGTGCAGCTCCGAGGACTGCTATTGAACGCGAAGTCATGTCTTGAAGATTGCCGATAGGTGTTGCAATCAACCAGAGCCCCGGAATGATCGTCTGAATATTGTCAGTCGACATGACGAACTTCCACGAGGTCCCCGATATTTAAATTCCAGCGTTCCAATGAACCTCTGGTGGCCTCAATCACGGTTGCGGCTTTCCACAAAGGCATTCCAATGCGCTTGGGTTTGATGTGTTGAATGTGTAGCACGACGCCTTGTTGGTCAAGGTATGCAATGTCAAGGGCATGAAGCACTCCGAATGTGTGTATCCATCGGCACGGCTGCAAAACTAATGCTTCATCAATGCTTTGCACGCCGATGAGACCGCGCCGCCGCGTCCTGCGGCTGCTGGCTAATTTTGCTGACGCAAGCACGCGCGCATCAGAAACTAGCCAAACCAACTCAAAATCGATGGGGGATTTTTTCCGCAGACCCATGAGCAACCAACTTGGCGTGACGGCGTCACACGTTAAAGCGTATCTCCACGGTATCGCCATCAAGAAACTCATACTCTTTTCCTTCGGCACGAATCTTGCCTTGTTCTTTGGCTTTGTTCCAAGAACCTATTTGCAGAAGTTCATCCCAATGAATGACCTCGGCACGAATGAATCCGCGTTGCAGATCTGAATGAATTTTGCCAGAGCATTCTGGGGCTTTTGCACCAGCATTGAAGGTCCAGGCTCTTGTTTCTTTGTCTCCTGTTGTAAAAAAAGTGCGCAACCCGAGGAGATGATAAGCGCTGCGCACCATGCGGGTGAGCGCGCCTTCACCGAGTCCGAGTGCTTCAAGCATTTCGGCACGGTCGGTGGGCTCAAGAAGTGCTGCTTCTGCCTCAATTTGCACGCTCATCCCTAAAACCTCCACATCACTGGCATAGGACGCACCTGTTGGTGCAATTTCGGCACGGACACGTGCTTCAAGTTCAGGGATACGGTCCAGTTCATTTTCGCCGACATTGATCACAGCGAGCACCCGACGATTGGTGAGCAAAAAATGTGGTGCAAGAATCTCGCGGTCGTCAGCGCTCATCTCGGAGCGGTAAATCGGAATGCCGCTATTTAAAATTTCGTGGGCCCGTTGCAATACACTGACTTCTTCGGCGACACTTTTGTCGACGCGTGCCGCTTTTTGCACCCGCTTGAGACGTGAATCGACAGTTTCTAAATCTGCAAGGGCCAGCTCTAGTTCGACGATGCGCAGATGTTCGAGTGGATCATTGGGACCCGTGACGTCGGAGTCAATGAAGGCCCGCAAAACCAAGACGATGGCATCTACTTCGCGAATATTGGCCAAGAATTTATTGCCAAGGCCTTCCCCTTTGCTCGCACCTTCAACTAGACCACCGATGTCAACTACCTGGACTGCTGCGTGAACGATTTTCTTTGTTTGTGACATCACCGCCAGTGCGTCGAGGCGCGAATCAGGCACTTTTGCGACTCCGATATTGGGGTCTTTGGTGGCAAAGGGGTACGGAGCAGCCAGGGCCCCACCACCCGTGAGGGCGTTGTATAAAGATGATTTACCTGCGTTGGGAAGTCCAACAAGTCCGAAGCGTTCCATGGGAAATAACAGGCTACCGTTGTGGCGGCAGCCCTCGGAATTGTTACTATGACGATAGTGTTAATTACCCCCAAACACCGAAAGCCAAGTTCATCCCGATGACATCCTTTGATCTAGATCTAACCAAATACAGCCTTGGATGGAATGACGATGTGGAGTATGCGTTTGTCCCAGAAAAGGGACTCAATGATCGCGTTGTTGAGCAAATTTCTTGGTGGAAAGGGGAGCCCGAATGGATGCGCAAAATGAGGTTGCGCAGTTTGCAGACTTTTGACCGCAAACCGATGGCTGAGTGGTTTGCCGTCAACATGCCCGATATTGATTTTCAGGATATCTATTACTATCTCAAGCCCGCGACAGGTCAAGTAGATGAATGGGATGACCTGCCCGAGCAAATGAAGGCGACCTACGAAAAACTAGGAATTCCTGAAGCCGAGCGCAAATATCTTGCGGGCGTCACGGCGCAGTATGAATCAGAGGTCGTGTTTCATCGCAATCGCGTAGAACTCGAAGAGCAGGGCATTTTGTTTTGTGACATGGACACAGCCTTGCGTGAATATCCAGAGTTGGTAAAGCAATATTTTGGAACGATTATTACTCCCGGTGACAATAAGTTTTCGGCTCTTAACACGTCAGTTTGGTCTGGTGGATCATTTGTATACGTACCACCAGGTGTTGAGTGTGAAATGCCTTTACAAGCATATTTCCGCATCAATAGTGAAAGTGCTGGACAGTTTGAGCGGACACTCATTATCGCCGACGAGGGCTCAAAAGTTCACTACATTGAAGGTTGCTCTGCACCTGTTTATACGAAGGACTCGCTGCATAGTGCTGTCGTTGAAATCGTGGTCAAGCCAAGTGCTCATGTGACATATACGACCATTCAAAACTGGTCACCAAACGTTTACAACTTGGTCACCAAGCGAGCTCGTGTAGAAACCGAGGGTCACATGGAATGGATCGACGGCAACATCGGATCCAAACTCACCATGAAATACCCCAGTGTCTATCTGATGGGACCAAAGGCAACTGGCGAAGTCTTGTCAGTCGCCTATGCGGGTGCCGCACAACACCAGGATGCCGGCGCAAAAATGGTGCACTGTGCTCCTGAGACATCATCCAAAATTGTGTCCAAGAGCATCAGCAAAGACGGTGGAATCACCACTTATCGCGGACTTGTCCGTGTCGAAGAGGGAGCCTATGGCTGCAAGAGTCATGTGCAGTGTGATGCGTTGATTCTTGATGAAGAGAGCGAAAGTCGCACACTTCCATACATGGAAGTCGGAGAACGTGACGCTCAGATCGGACACGAAGCGACAGTGTCAAAAATTGCGGATGAGCAACTGTTCTACCTGCAAAGTCGCGGACTTTCCCAAGAGCAAGCGATGGGGATGGTTGTCAATGGCTTCATCGAACCAGTCACGCGCACGCTTCCAATGGAATATGCCGTTGAGTGGAGTCGCTTGATTGAACTTCAAATGGAGGGCTCAGTCGGCTAGTCGGGTGTAAAATCTCGGCTATGGCAATGAGACTTGAGTGCAAACATTATGAAAGCAGGACCTATGCGGGCAACGAAGTCGTGCGTAAATGCAACCTTGACTTGGCTCCTGAAGCGCCTTGGCGCTGTCCCACGAATTGTGAGAAGTTTGAGAGAAGACTCATTGACGCAGGTTTCACGCGGGGGACAATCGTACCCACGCCAGCTCCTCACGAACCGCCCGGGCTTGATGATGGCACCGCGGCAGCAGTTCTTGAGGAGGCAGAAAACATCATCAACGCAATCGGACACAGCGTCCGCAGTGATATCGCAAAAGAACGCACAAAGCGTCGTTGGTGGCGACGAAACAAATAATACAACACGACTTTTTGTATTAAGGCAACTATGAGCACAACTCCCGTGTCTCTGCCGAGCGCCGAAGAAGAAATCTGGCGATACAGCCGTATCGCAGAACTAGATCTTGGCGCGTATTCAACTGGTTCGCTTCGAACAGAAACCATAGGAGCTGATGCACTTCGCCTTACTGAGGCCATCACTGGCATTGCATTGACTACTGATGTTGACGTTTTTGCTCGCCTCAACTCAGAACATGTCGCATCCCACCCGCAAAATGTGGTGTGCCTGCATATTCCAAGCGGAAAAGTTTTTGAGACGCCTATCGAAGTTGTGCATACTGTCCACGAGTCGGGTCTTATCGCGTTTCCACGTTTAGTTATTGATGCTGGGCAAGACAGCGAAGCAACCGTGATTGAACGCTTTATTTCAGCAGATGGCATTACAAGTGTGGTGTGTCCAGTTCTTGAAGTGCGCGCTGCTCAAAGTGCTCGCATCACTTATGTCGCAATCAATCAACTTGGCCTCGACACGTGGAAAATTGCCCATCAACAGTCTGTTGGATACCGTGATTCAAACACGCGACTTTTCACGGTTGCATTAGGCGGTGACTACGCCCGTGTTCGCACAGAAGCTCGACTGGTCGAACAGGGGGCGTCTACTCAGCAAGTAGCGCTTTATTTTGCCGGTGGCAGTCAAATGCATGACTTCAGAACACTGCAAGTACACGCTGCCCCCAAGACATCGAGTGACTTGTTGTTTAAAGGCGCTGTTCGAGATGTTGCTCGCAGTGTCTACACAGGGCTTATTCATATAAAAGATAATGGAAAAGGGTCACAGGCCTACCAAACGAATCGAAACCTGACATTAAGTGAAGGGGCATGGGCAGAAAGTGTTCCGAATCTTGAGATTGAAACAAATGATGTGAAATGCAGTCACGCCAGCACCGTCGGACCCATCGATGAAGACCAACGGTTTTATCTTGAAAGCCGTGGAGTTTCACCTTCGGTCGCAGAACGTCTCGTAGTTATGGGATTTTTTAATGAGGTCATCGATCGCTTGCCTTCGTTCACGGGTGTCGATGCTCTAAGGGCTGAGGTCGCTCGCAAACTTTTGGCAGAGCACATAGAGATTAGGCACTCATGAAATCAACAATTGTCTGTGCCCTGAATGAGATCCAACATGGGACTGCGTTGCGTGTTGTAGTTGAAAACATGGCTGTTGCAGTCGTGCGTATTGACGATGATGTGTATGCAATCGCTGATACTTGTAGTCATGCCAAAGTGTCATTGAGCGATGGCGTTGTTTTATGTGACAAGAAAGAGATCGAATGCATCCGTCACGGAAGTGCTTTTAGTCTCGTGTCTGGCGAACCAAATACACTTCCAGCGACGCAACCAGTAGCCGTTTTCTCGGCACGAGTCGAAAATGGCAACGTTCTGATCGAAACTAGCAACTGACCATGAGCACACTCGAAATAAAAAATCTGCGAGCATCTGTCGGAGGAAAAGAAATTCTCAATGGGGTTGATATCACTATTAATTCTGGGGAAGTCCACGCTGTCATGGGGCCAAACGGCGCCGGAAAATCAACATTGGCCGCTGTCATCATGGGTAAGTCAGGATACGAAGTAACGGAAGGCACCGTCACGCTTGACGGTGTTGATATGTTGGCTCTGCCAACCTGGGAGCGCGCCGTAGCTGGTCTACATCTGGTGATGCAATACCCAACAGAAGTACCAGGCGTGCACATTGATGAAGTTCTTGCTGAAGCACTGTTGGCACGCGGTCGCAGTACAAAAAATCTAACTGCGCGCATCGCCACCGAAGCTCAACGAATTGGTTTTGACACAGACATCGTTTCGAGAGCCCTAAATGTCGATCTCTCTGGCGGTGAAAAAAAACGTAACGAGACTTTGCAGCTCGCTGTTCTTGAGCCTCGAATCGCCATCTTGGATGAACTTGACTCAGGTCTTGACATTGACGCCCTTCGGGCATGTGCGATGCGAGTAGAAGCCGCAACTAACGAGCAAAACCTTGGAGTTCTAGTAATTACTCATTATGTTCGCTTGCTCGAAGAACTTAAAGCTGACAAAGTACATATTTTAGTAAATGGTCGAATTGTCACGACGGGTGGTCCTGAGTTGGCAGACATGCTTGAGCGTGATGGCTACGCCGCCTTCGCATAAGCACAACAGAACCCTCTGATTGCGAGTCAGGCAAGAACCGAAGCGAATTTCCAGAGGTGTTTTGCGCGCTCAGTGGCATCGGTGAAACCATCGCGCAACGCACGTGAACGCACTTCAAAGGAAATGGGCACATCGGGAACTAGTTGCAATAGTTCTGCGATGGGAAGCGCACCTTCACCAGGGCAACTACGACCATTAATTGCTTCATCGAGAAGTTCTGTAAAATTCGTTGGCAGCTGTTCAGGCGCATCGGCAATTTGGATGTACGGGAATAACGACTTGTCGTAGGCAGCAACATCACTTGGGGTTGAGCCAGAACGTGATAAGTGCAAGTTGTCGATAAGGACTCCACTGTTGGCTTTATTCGCTTGGTGCACAATGTCGGCAGCCATGCTCAATGTGTTGAGAGGGAAGATGGGAAGAAACTCACACACAATGGTGATGCCGTGTGGTGCAGCAAAATCACACGCTTGTGCATAGCGGTCAATATTTGCTTGAAGATCTTTTTTACGGCTGGTAAACAAAATGAATTGGGCACCCACTTCAGCGGCAGATTCAATGAGTTGTTCGGCATAGTCGTGGGCACCATCGGCAGGAATGATGGGTTCTATGTCAAGGGCAATTACTCCCGTGTCATCAAGACGCTTTCTGACTTCTTTCGAAGTAGCAGAGGTCCATGTAGCGCCATCAAACCAAATTCCACATGCTGGCCAACCTGCTCCTGCTGCGGCGGTGACCATGTCGGCCGGTAGAAGTGTTGGGTGTACACCCGCAGCGAGTGAAAGTAAGCGAGTCACTTGCGCTTCGCTTCAAAGGCAATGGGAAGCGAAGTAAGTGCTCTCAATGCAATATTGCGTTGATATTCAAGTTTCATATTTGGATCAATCATTTCAAAACTTTCAATCCGATCAACAAATGTTCTGAATCCGATGGCTAACTCTCGGCGGGCAAGTGGTGCGCCAAGACAAAAGTGCGTACCTGCACCAAACGCAATGTGCGTGCGGTTGTTTGATCGATCTAAATCCAGCTCATCTGGGTTTTCAAAATGTCGGTCATCGCGATTGGCTGATGCAAATCGCATGTTGACAGTTGATCCTGCCGGAATCGTGACACCGTGAAGTTCCACATCACAGGTAGTGACCCGAAAGAGGCCCTGAACGGGTCCTTCAAGACGAACGACTTCTTCCACAAAGATTGGAATGTACTTGTCGGGGTCACCACGCAACTGATCCCACACACGCGGATTTTTAGCGAGTAACAAGATTCCACCTGAGAGGGCGTTGGTGCTTGTCTCTGAACCACCCACAAAAGTATCGGCCATCATCTCGGCGTGTAATTCTTCGTCTGTCAAAGTGCGACCCCATTGAGGAATTTCGGTGTTGACCAAATCAGACAACAATGAATCGTTTGGTTCCGCCCGTAAGCGCTCAAAAATCGGTTGAAAATAATGCTGTGCCTCAATTTCCATCTCCGTCGACCAAAGTGCCTCCTCTTCGGTCTGCATCATTCCGAGGCGTTGCACCCACGCATCAGTCCACGCTTTTATTTGCCAGATGTCTTTTTCAACCACGCCGACTTGTAGCCCAATCACAATCAGTGGCAGTGGAATTGCAAAGGCCTTCACCCAGTCACATTCACCTATCTCAATGAACTCATCAAAGAGTTGTGTAGCAACTTTTTCAATCAGTGGATCAAGTTGTTTTATGCGACTGGGGCGAAAGGCATGATCAAAAAGTGCGCGCATCTCCTTGTGATTCGGATCATCTCGACTTGTCAAAGTCGGGGCCGGAACCCAACCTCTTTCTCGGTACATCTGCCCGATCTTTTTACCCCGCGCAATTGCTTCTGGCGTATTGACCCGAGTTGGTCGCTGAGAATTACTGAACCGCTCGGTATCCGTGACAACCATTCGCACGTCATCAAACCGTGTGATTACATACATCCCGGTGTGTGGGTCAAGCCACACTGGTGCGTCATCGCGAAGTTCCCGATAGGCGTCGTACGGGCAGTTATTGGTCTGGACATCAAAGAAATTGACGTTAGGAGATGGTGGCGTGTCGTCGTTCATCTGTGGATCCCCTCGCCTTTTCGTCTACTTTATTCAGTGACGAGGGGAAACCACAATGCCAACTGCAGAGGAAATAATAAAGAAGTTTGGTGCCGTAGAAGATGATCAGCGCTATACGCGTCTTGTGGATCTGTTCACGAAGGATGCCATTTATTATGACCCGTTCATGGGAGCTCAAGTCGGCACCGAAGCAATTCAAACTTTCATGGGGCACATGGAGGAAATGGTTCCTGCAGCTGGTGCTCGATTCGACGAGTGGGAAGTTTGTGCAGGCACAACTACGGCATGGGCTCGCTGGATCATGTTTGCCAAGACTGCCGATGGGGAAGTGGGCATCAATGGTCAAAGCATTTACCGATTACGTGACGACGGCGACGGCCTAAAAGTGTGCTTTGCCGCCGACTATATCGACTCAAATGCTTATGGCCGACTGACTCTCGACCGCGTGCCCGACATGGTGACACCAGCAAAATTAGCAAAGGGCACCCACGAGCAAGGTAGCGCACACGCGCTCATCACAAAGTTTTGGCAGATGCAAGACACGCGGCAATACGCACAACTAGCAACATTGTTCACCGAAGACGCCATTTTCACCGATCAGACGTCAGGTGAGTTTATTGGCAATGCAGCGATAACTGGTTTCATGAATCGAATGGACACAGAAATGACTGCAAGAGGAATTACTTTTTCACTTGATGATTGTGCTGGTGACGAATTTGTTGGTTGGTCTCAGTGGACATGCCATCTACCTAACGGGTCATTTCCAGGTTGGACATTACATAAGGTTCGTGATGGCAAATTTACTTTAGATTCAGATTATTTTGATGTTGCAGCCGCAGCAAAACTTCGAACAAAGTAAAACAAGGTAAGTTGATCAGGTATGTGGTCAAAAGACGAAAGTGGCTTGCATCGAAATTTTAAATTCAAAGACTTCGCTACAGCGTGGGCTTTTATGAATCAAGTGGCGCAATTAGCAGAACTCCACGATCATCACCCTGATTGGTCAAACTCTTACAACACGGTGAGTATTACTCTGATTTCGCACGACAAAAAACAAGTCACTGATCGTGACTATCAATTAGCAGAGGCGATAGATAAATTGACGAAACATGAGTGATCAGTTGCACCCAAATGTTGTTCGAGTCGTTGACGCTGCTAGTGCGCGTGGACTCACTATCAGCACACGTCGTTTTCCTGAAGGAACCAAAACGGCAGCAGATGCTGCAGCCGCAATTGGTGTAACGGTTGGTCAAATTGTCAAGAGTCTGGTATTTGGCGTAGACGGTGAAATCGTGATGGCGTTGGTAAGTGGCTCCAACCAACTTGACGAAACCAAACTCGCTGTTGCTGCCGGGGGCGCAAAGTGCACTCGAGTAGATGCTGATGCGGTTCGCCAAGCAACGGGCTACCCGATCGGTGGCGTGCCGCCATTGGGTTTGGCAACCCAAATGAGAATCTTCATTGACCCTGACCTATTGCAGTACGACGAGGTGTGGGCTGCTGCGGGCACATGGAACGACGTGTTCGCAATCAAGCCTGATTCTCTGGTTCTTTCCACTGGCGGTCTGATAGCTGATTTGAAGCGACACGGATGAGTCAGTCGTCTGCAGCAACTTGGATGCATACCTTTGGCCACCCTGTTGCAGCATGGAAGTCGCACTTCTGTGCCCTCGTAAGCGAGAATGGTTAGATGAGTGAAGCGCTAAACGACTCCAAGGGACGGCAGTAGTGGCTAACCAGAATCTTGGAAACGCAAAGACCGCCAAGAACGACGAGTTCTACACACAGTTTTCGGACGTTGAGAAGGAGATGAATGCGTATCTTGAGTATGACGAAAACGTGTTTCGCGACAAGATCATCCTGCTGCCGTGCGATGACCCGGAGTGGTCTAACTTTACGAAGTATTTCGCTCAGAACTTCAAGAAACTGGGTCTAAAGAAACTCATCAGCACTAGTTATGCGCCCAATAGCAAGCCCGTAGACTTCGACCTACAACCGTCGCTGTTCGAGCAGGAGAGTCCCCAGTTCGATAAAGATAAGTCTTTCCAAAACGGGCGTATCTTCATTCTTGATAGCGACACTAACGGTGACGGCAAGACCGACGTACAAGATTTGACTTGGGACTACCTCGAGGGTGACGGGGATTTTCGCAGCGAGGAACTCAAGGCCTTGCGCGACCAATCTGACTTCATAATCACAAACCCTCCTTTCTCACTGTTTCGTGAGTTCTTAGCGTGGGTTGCAGAAGTGAATAAGAAGTTCGTGCTCATCGGTAACAAGAACGCCATCACTTACAAAGAAGCCTTTCCGCTGATCATGAGAAACGAGATGTGGATTGGCAGTACGCCGATGAGCCAAGACATTCTCTTTCGTGTCCCTGACAAAATGGCAACGGAACTTGTAGAGAACGGGAAGGAGGGCAGTAAGTGGCGTCGCGTTGACGGAACGGTTTTTGCTCGGTCAAGTTCGATCTGGTTTACGAGCTTGGATCATGGACGTCGTCACCAGCCCCTTTCTTTGATGACTGAAAATGACAACATAAAGTTCAGTAAGCACAAGGAAATAAAGGGCGTCGGCTACAAGAAGTTCGACAACTATGACGCCATAGAGATTCCATTTACTGATGCGATTCCAAGCGACTATCCGGGCTTGATGGGTGTTCCGATTAGCTTCCTCAGTAAGTACAACCCGGATCAGTTTGAGATTTTGGGTACGAGCGACAATGGACTTGTCGACGACGCCTTCAAGACAACACCGGGTCTCTCCCAAAAGTTCGTAGATGACTACTACGCGGCGGGCGGCAAGGGCGCCTACCAAGCAGGCAACCCAACTGCGGGAATCTACGAGAAGGGCATTGCGCGGATGGTCTACAAGCGACATTAGTCTTGCAATTGCAATCAACGACCTCTGAAAATATGACTAAGATCAAGAGAGAAATTGTTTTTTTCAGGGGGATATCATGCAGAAAAATCGTCTCGCCCAAATGGCAACCGCAGTACTTCTTGCCACCTCAACCCTGTGGGTGAGTGGGGCTTCCCCTGTACTTGGTGCCGCCGAAGACCGCACAGGATACGAACTCAATAGAGACACAGGACAGCCATTTCATCTTCATGATTACTCGAAGGCAACGGCTATTTGGGCGCTTTGGCCTCTTTGTAACGGGGTAGTGATGTACGACGGCGAAGTGGTGAGCGGTAAGCGCGCCAACTATTGCATCTTGTCTGTGAAGTCGCGAAAAAAAATAACTGCTCAATCTCAAGGTACTGCGGGAGAGTGGACAGCCTTGGCAGCGAAGCAAGTCATGAGTCTGCCGAATCCTGCAGAGTGGAAAGAAGACTGGAGTCAACCACGAAGTCAAACTGGCTACGCAACGCAGATTTACCCCGTTGTAAAAACCGTGAACTATAAGAATAATCCTGATGTTCACATGGGTCTTGAATCAGGTGACGGTGCAGACATTACAAATCGATTGGGCGGGGTACAGCGTGAGGTAAACCCGAACAAGGAATATCAAATCACACTAAACGTTGGTTCTTTAGATATGTTTGCCATGGCAATAACAGGTCAACAAGGTCGTATCAGCAATAGCAAGGCAACTAATGGAGACAATATTCTGACTGTCTCTGGAGCCCCAGATTCGGCAAGTCTCATTGATTATTCAAAGGGACAGCCAGATGAATGCGCGGATAATTCGCTCAGTGCAATGTGGAGCCCGAAGAGTTATTTGGGCATGAAGCTCCTGGGTGCAACTGCGCATCCAGAAGAGGCAAAAATTATGCGCGGCACGGTGATTGAATCAGATGCAACAGTTTTTGATGACCGCAATGCTCAAAAGTATCTTCCCACTTGGGATGCGGAACTAGGAGAGTTTCGCTTAAAGGTATGCGCTCCTCACCTTCGCGATGACGGTAAGACCTTGAATACCGGTTACTATCGCATCCTTTTGACACCCACAATGTTGAGCTCAATGGGTTACACGTTGCAACTGCCGGAGAAATCTGAAGAGGCTCTGGCAAAAGCGCAGTCTCAAGCTAAAAAAGATTTTGAAATTACAGCTGATGATGGGCAAGCACCACCACTAAATGTTGAACTCGTGAAGAATGCAGATGACACGTACAGCATCTTTCTCGCTGGGGAGATTCATTACTCTGGCCCAACTGTTTCGGTGAATCGCACTCGTCCTGCAGCATGGCCAATAAGCTCCTCGGCAACCATTGGCAAGCGGTTTATCGTGCGCTATGAGCTGTCAAAGAAGCTAACGGGCACAGCGACAATGTCAATAAAGAACAGTGTCGGCAAAGTAGTTGCATTGTCATCTAAGTCAGTGAAGGCGAGTGACAAATCTTCAATGTCGGTTCTCATTCCAAAATCACTGAAATCTGGTAGATACACGGCTGTAGTTTCCGTCAAACCGAAAAACGGCAAGGCAACATCGGTCCGACCCGTTCAGATTGTGGTTGCAAAGAAGTGATTTGAATCAAATTTCTCTAGGCTTGCGGTTGTGTCAGAGAACGTAAACATTCATCCAAACGTTGCGCGCGTCACCGCAGCCGCCGCTGCCGCTGGCCTCACCATTGAGACACGCAAGTTTCCTGAAGGAACTAAGACTGCACTCGATGCAGCAAATGCAATTGGTGTTACCCTCGGCCAAATTGTGAAGAGCCTCATCTTCGCTGTTGATGGAGAAGTGCTGTTGGCGCTTGTGAGCGGCTCTAATCAACTCGATGAAAAGAAACTCGCTTTGGCAGCTGGCGGAAATATGTGCGCCCGCGTCGATGCCGACATTGTTCGCCAAGCAACTGGTTATGCCATCGGCGGCGTGCCGCCTCTGGGTTTGACAACCCAACTTCGGATCTTCGTCGACCCTGACCTCCTGCAATACGAAGAAGTCTGGGCGGCGGCAGGAACGTGGAACGACAACTTCGGGGCAGCGCCGGCAGACATCGTGCGTGTTGCTGGTGGTGTAGTCACCGATCTGAAGCGCGCTTGAAATTTATGCGTTGCGGCGGCGGCGCCTTGCTAGAACTAGTAGACCACCAAGAATGCCGAGCACGACAAAGACTCGTGTCCACATGCTCGAGGCGACGCGTGCGATAAATGAGTCTTCATTGACGACGATAGGAAGACCGAACACTGTGTTGGCCGCCCCCACGAGATCACCCGAGATGACCAGTGTGTGGTTTCCTTGCACGATTGTGTCGGGGATGCCCCATTGCTGCGTTCCTTCTCCGTTGGAATTCACGACAACGGTTCCCAACGCGACAGGGTCGGAGAACACCGCGACATTTATTTCCGATTCTGGAAGGAAGCCTGTCGCGGTCACTGTGACGGTGTCGCTACTACGTAACGTTGAACGGTTATCATCTGACAGCTTTATTTCGCTCCCGTCTTTGTCAAAATATTTCATTTCAAGAGATGCATTTTTGTAGGTGAGTGTCTTCGATGTTGGAGTGGTACGAACACCGACCGCAACAGCCTTGCCGTCGACAAGAAGTGCTGCACTGTTGTTGTCTGCTGTTTTGGCAAGAGTCGATATTTGATCCATGGTTGCACCGATGAATTGTTCAATGTTTGATGGTGGCTGGGTGGTGGTAGTTGTAGTGGGGAGTGGGACACCTGTAGTGGTAGTCGACGAAGTTGATGATGAAGCGATGGGTGGCTGAGTGGTGGTGGTAGTTGTGGTCGGGCGCGGGACACCTGTCGTGGTAGTTGACGAAGTTGACGAAGAAGCTCTGGGTGGCTGGGTGGTGGTAGTTGTCGTTTGAATGACAGTTGCAGGCGGCGTTTCTTCGAGGCCGACTTCTAAGCCGAGATTGAGAGAGCGAGTCTCGCCGTTTGCGCGTTGACCGTTGATTTGTGCCGTGTGGTCACCGGGGGGGATGTTGTCAGGCATCGGCACTTCGGCGGCAAACGAACCGTTTGCGTCAGTGGTCACAAAACCAAAGCTGCGCGGACTTGAGAACATCCACACCGCAACTTTGCTCTTAGGCTTGAATCCAGAGCCTGTTACAGCGAGAGACTGGCCGAGTGCGGCTTGCACTGCACCCTTAGCATTTACTTCAGCGAGGTTACCGTTAGATGCGACGGCGCTCATTGCTAGCGAAAGATTCTCTTGTTTTGAGGTCATGACAATCGTTGAGTCGTCGACAACTTTGGTTTGTGCAGGTTTTGTGCCAGTGGGGGTGATGATCAATGCCTCGCCGGGCTCAACTTCGGGCAGTGAACTTTTGCTTGTCACCGGTAGAGCAAGAGATTGAATATTGCCATTTGTAGCTTTTAGCACCGTCAGAATTGTTTGTGCAGCAGCGTCAGCAACTGCTGCTTTTGCCTTGATGATTTCAAGTTTTGTTGACGACTTATCTTCTAGCACTTTGGCGAGTTGTTCGGTGGCGTCAGCAATTGCCTCACCGATCCTTGGCGCAGCGGCGATAACCGCGTTTCGAATTTTGTTCGCCACCCGAGTTTCGCCATCGGTGGCAAGTTGACCTACCAAGTTCGCAACGATGACCATCGGGTCATCTTTTGGCACCGGTGTGAGCACCACAACTTTCTTCGGTGCAACAACGCCCGGGATCAACACCCGCGGCTTGGTTGGGGTGGTTGTCGTAGTTGTAGTTGTAGTTGTTGACGGGACGGTGGTTGTCGTAGTTGTAGTTGTAGTTGTAGTTGTTGACGGGACGGTGGTTGTCGTAGTTGTAGTTGCCGGCAATGTCACAGTGATTGATCGTGGTGAGCCAGTCAGTGTTGTGAGCGCGTTGCCGGCAGGGTCGGAAACCGAGAATGATGCGGCCGCAGTGAGCGTCGAAGTCTCTGCACCACCGCCGACTGAGGCAGTTGATGTCAAAGTGATCGTGCAAATGGTTTTCGAGGTTTGGGCGATTGACGAAATCGACGAGATGCCCGCAGTGAGCACGAAGTCGGTACCTGCGGTGCTTGAAAGCGATGTGCAGTCGAGTTGTTCGTTGCCGGTGACCGTGAATGCAATCGTTGCCGATGCCGAAGTCGCCGAAGATGAGTCGAGTGTTGCCGTTGTCGGGGCTGTCGTATCAATGACCACTGAAAGAGCAGATGAGTCAGCGCTGACATTGCCGGCAGTATCGGTTTGATACGAAACGATTGACCAGGTGCCACTGGCCAACGTACCGAGCGTGCACGAACCAGATGAAAGCGTGCAAGTCACATCAGACGAACCAGTCTTTGTTGCTTTGACTGTGCCGATCGCATCAGCTTCGAGCGCAGTGACGACGACGGTGAATGTCGGCGTTGTGTCGGTTGTGTTGTCGTCGGTACTTGAAACACCCGAGTCGCTAGCAGCATTAAGATTTGGAATCCCAATTGCAGATGCTGTCGTATCGATCGTGATTATTGAGGCATCGCTGTTTGCTGTTGGACCTGCATTGCTGGAAGCGTCAGACACCGCGCTTGCGGCGAGTCGAACAGTTACCGCACCATCAGAAGTGCACACCACCGACACGGTGACTGAAGCGCCTGAAGCCGCCGATGGTGTGAAACTGCAACCTGTCGCTGCCCCCGAGGTAGCAACATTGCTGAAGTCGCCAGAAGTAATACCCGACACGCTTTCACTAAACGCGAGGGTGTACGAGAGGGTGCGCGAATTTGATGAACCGGGGACTGTCCACGAGGCCGAAGGCGGGGTGACATCAACGATCGTGATGGTTGTGCTTGCTGTTGCTGCCGTGGCGGGACCTAGGTTGTCCGCCGCGTCGGAGGCCCCGCTGCCTGCGAAAACCGGGCGGACGGTTCCCAGGCTGCACCCTGACACCGTTACCGTCCTGGCCGAACCTGAGTCTGAGCCGGGGTTAAAGCTGCATCCCGAGGCGTCGCCAGCATTTGAGAAGTCACCCGATGTCACTCCGGTGACGGATTCGGAAAAGGTGAGTGTGTAAGTGAACGAGGCTTCCGGGGTGGGTGAGGACTGTGCCGAGGTGAACGATGAGACGGTCGGCGCAGTCACGTCGATGACCGCCGAATATCTCACTAGCCCAGAACTGGAACCCTGGCTGGAGGAATAACTGCCAGCCGCCCAGATTCTGTCGGCGAACATTGCGAGTGCCCGTGTTCGCCCCACTGACCGACCAGCACCGTTTGTGCCCACCCGAGACTGCGAAAAGGTCGTCCAGGCCGACCCTGTCCATTTGAGGACAGCCGGGTTGTCGGTATCGTCTGGGTTGCAGCCCACGTAGATGGCGCCGATGGAGTCTTCGATCATCGACCACACTCCGGTGTTGTCTGAGACGTCTGTGGAGCACAGTTCGGTACTACCGCTGCCGATCACACTGCTCGTCAGCCCGCCGCCCAAAGCAGACCACGTACCGCTGCAGGCGCCGGTCGGAGTGAACTTCGCAACGAACGGACTGGTGACTCCCCCAATTGAGGAGAAATCACCGCCAACGTACAACGCACCGTTCGAGTACACCATCGCGTTCACCTCGTTGGAGGCCGTGAGGCTGGCACCG
>SXGS01092869.1_pt1 | contig 58344 bp, 52 predicted proteins | sample 3174681 | NCBI WGS metagenome assembly SXGS01 (sample SAMN11356861, study PRJNA531348) | freshwater metagenome | isolation source: freshwater sample F1-80 | place: China: Fuxian Lake, Yuxi | collected 2017-12-25
CAACCCAGGCAAGAATCATGACAGCTGGCATTACGAAAGGAAAGACCGAAAACAGCGTTTTCCCCCGGGAAAATCAACCGGCCGGGAATTGCTGGGAAACTAACCATGCGGGGGTTGCGTTGGTTTGGAGCCTGTCTGAAAAACCGGATCCATGGCCTGACCCGACTTCACAATATCCACCCGGGCAATGAATGGCTGGCGAAATTCCTGTTCAATCACCTGGAAGAGTGGTTTGTGTTCCTGAGGTTGGCTGATCTCGTGGAGGCCACCAACAATGTGTGGGAGAGGGCATTGCGGTTCAACATTGCGGCAAGAAAGCTGTCAGTTTGCAATCGCAAGGAGATTGGTGCAAGGGCCCAGGAGATCCTTCCATCAGCAACCCAAACCTGCCTGCGTTTCGGCAAAGATCTCACCGGCTTTTTGATGAAACTCATCAACAGGCAAACACTGGTCTCCCTCTATGACAACTTGCCAACTTCACCTCGCATCGCCTAGGCACGGTAAACAGGTACACCAAAATTAGGAAGCTTGATTTTTAGATTATAATTTGGGAAATGGATTAGAACAATTTGTCAAAAAAGTGATGTTAGGAATTTATAATATATGATCGTTAATATTGTTAAACCGTTTTTGCCAGACATGGAAAAAATTTATGAAAAATTTAAGTTGTCATTATCGACGGGATTAGTTACAAATAACTCTGAAAATGTGAGATTATTTGAAAACAAATTACAAGATTTTTATAAATGCCCTTTTAAACCATCCGTAAATTGTAATGGTCAACTAGCTTTATATCATTTGATACAGGCTTGGAAACATAAATTAGGGTATGGAACCCATGATTCGTTTGAAGTCCTTGTGCCATCATTTACCTTTTCAGGTACAATCAATGCTTTAGTGACCAATAATTTAAAACCAGTTTTTTGTGATGTTGACGATGGCCTTGTTCTTGATTTGAATAAAATCAATATTGATTCCAATGAAATCAAAATGATACTTCCTGTTGGAGCTTATGGTAACTTGGTAAACTTGGAGTTGTTACAAAATATTTCTGTTGAAAATAAATTGTCAGTTATTTTAGATAATGCTCCAGCCTTCGGATCAAAATTTAAAAATAAATTCCCATGGGAATTTGGGTTTAGCGAAATGATTAGTTTCCATGCTACTAAAATTTTCAATTCAATGGAGGGAGGAGCTAATATTGTAAACGACTCCCAAATAGCTGATTATCTTTTGCGATTGCGGGATTTTGGGCAGTATGAAAAAGTTAGAGGTGATATTGATCTCCCAGGCCTAAATTCTAAGATGACCGAAATATGTGCTATTGTTGGACTTGCTAACTTAGAAAATATTGATTTTATTTTATCTAGTCGTGCTGCTAATGTCATCAAATATCTTGATTTTTTTGGAAAACTAGAAGCGCAAGGCAAATTAAAAACGATGAAAGTAGCTAAACAAGTGTATTGCCCCTATCTTTATTTTCCTATCATTCTTAATGATGACGCTACCAAATTTGTTAATTTCATGGCTATTAAAAATATTTCTGTTCGAAGGTATTACACTGCTACGCATGATTTAACTTTTTACCGAGGTAAATACCGAAGTCAGAATCTTGACTATACTAATCAAATAAAATATAATATTGTAGCTGTTCCGGTTCACACTATTATGGAAGATGATGAAATTAGTTATATTTTTGATACAATTTCATCATACAATTTTTAGTAATTTATTTTGAATAGGTGCTGATAGATGAATATACTTGTTACAGGTGGAGCAGGATATCTTGGTTCCATCATGGTCCCTAAACTTTTGGTTCGTGGACATAAGGTTAGAGTTGTGGATGTGGGATATTTTGGTGTTTCTCATCTTCGAAATTTGCGTCCTGGGGTAGAATTGATTCGTGAGGATGTCAGGCGATACATTACTGATAAGGATCAAAGTGCAAATATTTTGGAGGGAATTGATTGCATTATTCACCTTGCAGCAATTTCCAATGACCCTTCCGCAGAACTTAACCCCGACCTCACCAATCAGGTCAACTTTCAGGCTACTGCAGCTTTGGCTGAACAGGCTAAGAAACGGAATATTAAATTTCTTTTTTCGTCCTCCTGTTCCGTTTATGGTGAATCGCCAGGCAAGGTCGATGAAACAGGGGAGGTTAACCCTTTAACCGCCTATGCCCATTCCAAGGTGAATTCAGATAGGTTTTTAGCTAGCATTGCCAGTGATACTTGGTGCCCTGTCAGCTTAAGGAATGGGACACTTTATGGTTTTTCAACCCGGATGAGATTTGATTTGGTTATTAATATTTTTTCCTTTATGAGTACTCTTTATAACGAAATAAGAATTTTTGGAGATGGTAAACAATGGCGACCTTTTTTACATGTTTCCGACTGTGCAAAGGCATTTATCCATTTTGCGGAGTGTGATTGTAATGAACATTTGGTGTATAATATTGCTAATCAAAACCTAAGAGTTGTTGACCTTGTTAGAATCTTTAAAAATATTAACCCAAATGTTAAAGAAAAATATATTGATTCGATTGATAAAGATACGCGCAATTATAATGTATCCACTGAACGCATGTTAAAAGCAGGTTTTATTCCCAAAATTGATGTAAGTTTGGGTGTGGAAGAAATCGTGGATGCTATTACTACCGGGGCCATTCAGGACCCCGAATCGATTTTTTATCGCAATGCGAAATGGATGAAAGAACTTACCCAATTTGGCGACACAAACCATAAAGAATTTGTTGAATTGATGGAATCCATGGCTCGTTTCATTATCTCAAGCTGAATTGTTTTGAAAAGTGCTCGATAATTCAATGGATTTTTGATTGCAAACCGTTACAATTTTTATTCAGGCATTTAATTTAGATAATTATATTGGGGAATGTGTTCAATCCGTTCTCAATCTTAGGGGTCCTTATGATTTAGAAGTTTTGGTAGTAGATGATGCCTCTACGGATAAGACTCTGGAAATTATTAAGGATTTTTCCGACTCCCGTATCAACCTGATTGTTAATGAAAAAAATCTCGGTTGTATTGAAACTGCTAACATTGGGTATCGGGAAGCCCGGGGGGAGTTTTGTGCTCGACTTGATGGCGATGATAGGTATCGACCAGATTTTTTGGAAAAAACTATCCCCATTTTTGAGAGTAATCCTAATGTTGGTGTGGTTTATGGCGATATTGCAATGATAGATCCTTCAGGAAATATCTCATCGCCCAGCGGGTGTGTTGCACGACAGAGGGAAAACAGACCTGGGATTTCCAATGAACTGATTCCTTTGATGAAATCCAATTTTTTACCGGCTCCAACCACCATCGGCCGAACCAAAATCTGGCAATCAATACTCCCGATTCCATCCAGTCTCTATTTTCTGGATTACTATATGACAACTCAAGCAGCACATGTTTGTGATTTTGGATTTGTGGACAAGGTTTTAGCGGATTATCGAATTCACCCTGGAAACCAACATAGCCGGATGATTTTAGATAAATCTGGGGAAAAATCAACTTTTGAAATGCTGAAACGGGCCTATAACCGAGCTGAATTTAAAAGTGAAAAGGAAAAATACCGAACCGTTATTGATGCTTCCCATTTTCTAAATTACGCCGAAAATTATTTCGGAGCCGGAATGACCAATGATGCCCGGAGATGTTATTGGCAAGCCTTCATTCGATCCCCATCTTTTTTGATCAATCTCGGTATTTTGAGGAGGTATCTTGGCACCATTATTGGCAAGCCTCAATATGAATACCTAAAAAAATACTTTGTTGGATCTAATACGAAGCGTGCCTGTTAGAACAAATGGCAAGGTAAAAGTAATTCAAATACCTTTATAGCTATTAGCCTTAATCTATATGTCATAAGTCCCCATCCGGTAAGGTATTACCTCTTTTTCCGTGAATCTTCAGAATTTGGTTGGCAGGGCAGTTTTAAGTTGGTTTAGTTCCCCATTTGGAAGCCAAAGCTACGCCTGAACTTGTCACGGTTTCACGCCAGGAGTGCGACCCGGTTCAGGCTGAATTCATTCGACCTCGCCGCGATTTCCAGGACCTTCTCGCCCGTTTTGATCTCGTTTTCAAAGAGAATGGCCGTCTACGCCGGATTGAAGGCGGTCTTCGACAAGAGAATGGGGACCTCCGCCAAAGGCTTCAGAATCAAGACCGGGATAAACAGCGCCAGGCGGGCCCTATTTCCCGAAACAAACCCAAGTTGGAACCCAAACCGCCAAGTCGGAAATCGGGTGATGATTATGGAAAACACCACTTTGGTGTTGTACCTGAACGCATTGAAAAAATACATACCGACCCCTTACCCAAGTGCTTCATCATGATGAGACGGGGTGGCGGATGAATGGTCGCTCTGCCTAGGTTCATGTTTTTGTGAGTCCCAATGCAGTTGTGTACAAGGTAGCCCACCAAAGAGGTCATCAGGTGCCTCGGGACCTTGTGGGAATAGGGTATAGCGGGGTAATGGTTCATGATGGGTTCAAAAGTTACGAATGTTTCTGGAAGGCGACCCATCAACATGGCCTATTTCATTTGATTCGCCGAACCCGTGATCTTTGCGAAGAGGCGTGTGGGGGAGCGGTGACCTTCCCCCCGGTAGGTGATGCGGATCCTGAAGGAAAGTTTGAGTGCGTTGAATCGTTACAAGGAAGGGAAACTAACCTTGCGGGGGTTGCGTTGGTTTGGAGCCTGTCTGAAAAACCGGATCCATGGCATGGCCCGACTTCACAAGATCCACACGGGCAATGAATGGCTGGCGAAATTCCTGTTCAATCACCTGGAAGTGTGGTTTTTGTTCCTGAGGTTGGCTGATCTCGTGGAGGCCACCAACAATGTGGCGGAGAAGGCATTGGGGTTCAACATTGCAGCAAGAAAGCTGTGAGGTTGCAATCGCAAGGAGATTGGCGCAAGGGCCTAGGAAATCCTTACATCGGAAACACAAACCTGCCTGCGTATCGGCAAAGATCCCATCGACTTTTTGATGAAACTCATCAAAAGGCAAACACAAGTCTCCCTCGATGACATTTCGCCAACTTCACCTCGCATCGCCTAGGCACGGTAAACAGGTACCAGATCAGTATGTTAAATTAATATGCAATAAAATAATATGAAACAAAAAAAAATAGTTTATATTCAATATACTAATCCAGCTTGTTACCCACCTTTGCAGCATAGTTCTTGGATTTTTGCCAAGGCAGGCTGGAAAGTTTTGTTTTTAGGGAACGGTTCAATGAGTGAATCCAACGCATTTGAATTCCCTTTTCATGAAAATATTCAAGTCATTCGTTGGATGTATAAAAAGCCAGGAATAGTTCAAAAATTCCATTTCCTATTTTTTTGTATTTGGTCCGCTCTTTATGCTTGTTGGTGGGGAGGAAAATGGGCCTATTGTTCCGATCCCTACTCGTGCTTACCTGCGATTATTTGTCAGAAAATATTTGGATTAAAAATTGTTTATCATGAGCATGATTCCCCAACGCTTAATTCCAAAAGTACTGCGCTTTTTAATCGGATATTATTAAAATGCCGTGCTATCATTGGCAGACAAGCGGAAATTGTCGTTTTTCCCAATCGAGAACGAGCCAATATCTTTCAAACTGAAACGGGAAGGAGACGACCCATAGAAATTGTTAGGAATGTTCCTGCATTAAGTGAGGTGGCCTTAATTCCATCTACTAAGTCCGAAAATGAAATTCTTTTTTACCATGGATCATTAAACAAGTACCGGTTACCAACAACAATATTGGATGCACTGGTTCATCTCGATCCAGCTATTACCTTGCGGTTTGCTGGATACGACACCACAAGCAATAAATATTTAGAATGGTTTATGAAAGAAGCTAAAGTTCGTGGATTAGAAAACCGGGTACGATATGTAGGAGGGTTTTTTTCAAGGCAAAATTTACTAATAGAATGTTCAAAAGCTACAATTGGTTTAGCATTAATGCCAATTGACTTGGATGATATTAATATGCGTTATATGACTGGAGCATCTAATAAACCATTTGACTATCTGGCATGTGGCTTGACCCTTATTGTATCCAATTTGCCTGACTGGGAAATATTTTTTGTTGATCGCGGTATAGCTTTAAGTTGTAATCCCGATTGTGGGAAATCAATTGCGGAAGCAGTAAACAAAGCTATTGTTTTACGAGCTAAAAGTAATATATATAGTGAAAATGGGGAAAAATTATTATGTTCGGAATGGAATTATGAATATCAATTCCGAAATGTTTATGATATCGTGACAAAATCGTGTTGCTAGTAATTGAAACACATCCTATTCAAAATCATGCTCCTGTATGGAGGTATTCAAACCAGGTCCTTGGTATTCCTGTTACCGTGATATATGGTTCAGATTTTAGTATTATTGGTTATAAGGACAAAGAATTTGGAACTTCGTTTTCGTGGGATGTTGATTTGCTTGACGGTTATTCCTCCATTTTTTTGTCCAAATCCGATGAGGGTGGAGCTGGGTCGGATGCAGAGGTTACCATCAATGGATTAGAGAAAGTGATTAACCAGGTAAACCCGAGTGTGATTTTGTCAGTAGGGTACAGTCCCAAATTTCATTACGATGCCGTAATGGTGGCTCGAAAGTTCGGGAAACCGCTAATGTTTCGTGCTGAAACCAACGATCAGGCTCGGGTTAGAGGACCTATCAAACGATTTTTCAGAGATATAGTTTTAAAACGATTCTATCGAAATTTTAGAGCTTTGTTACATGTAGGAAACCGATCGGTTGAACATTACAACCGGTTGGGATTTTCAACCGATGCCAAATGGTTTTCCCCTTATTGTGTAGAAACCAAATCGTTTCAAACCGAAGAGTGCTCCCGTAGGTTGTTTCGGGATGATGCACGAAGGGAAATTGGTGCTGATAAAGATCAAATCGTCCTATTGTTTTGTGGGAAATTAAGCCCAAGGAAAGCACCCAATTTAATCCTGGAAGCGATCACAAAATTGGATTGCTCCCATCAAGGAAAATTTTTTGTCTTGCTGGTTGGCGATGGGGAAATGCGCCAAGGATTGGAAAAGGACGCCATAAGGTTGAATATACCTTTTAAAAATGTTGGATTTAAGAAACAGCATGAACTTAGCCGTTATTATCATGCCTCAGATCTACTGGTGCTTCCAAGCATTTGGGGAGAAACTTGGGGGCTTGTGGTTAATGAAGCGTTGCACCATGGCGTCCCTGCGGTGGTTTCCAATACCGTCGGCTGTGCAATTGACTTGATTGAGCCCAAACAAACTGGAATGATTTTTAAAAACAAAGATTCCCAATCCCTAGCCGCATGTCTTAATTATGCTGTTCAATTGGTCGGTGATCCAGCAATTCGTATTAAATGCAAAAATAAAGTCGCCAAATATTCAGTTGAAATTGCTGCTATTGGAATTCAAACAGCATATAAGGTTGTTAGTAAAAAAAATAGTTTAAATTGAATTTAAATAGTCTTATGGTTATAGGTAATCCAGAATCCTTTCATGTTGGTGCTCATTTTTTTAAGGCAGCTAATGAAATTGGTTTAAAGGCTGTAATAAAGGATATTAAAGGAGCTTTTTCAGAATCATTATTGATTCAATCGGCCTTGTGGAAATATGGAGGGCATAAACCAAAAAATCTTGGATCCTTTGGTAACGAAGTGGTAGCGCATTGTAAAGAGGGGTGCTATTCAACGGTTCTGGCTACGGGAATTGCACCCTTGGATCGAAATTGCCTTCGGCATTTAAGAAGTGCTGGTATCCAATCCATAAATTATCTCACCGATGACCCTTGGAACAGAGCTCATCATGCTCCATGGTTTTTGAATGCGCTAAGTCTTTATGATAATGTATTTACAACCAAAAGCAGTATCATACAAGATTTAACAAATGCTGGATGTAGGAAAATTCATTTTTGTCCTTTTGGCTATGACAGGGAAGTACATAACTATCCCCCACATAAGGACTCTGCGGTGGAGGGATTGGACATCTTGTTTGTTGGGGGGATGGATTCTGATCGCAAAAAAATAATGGAACCATTGATTGGGAACAATTTTTGCTTAGCCCTTTATGGGAGGTATTGGGATCAATCCGATAGGTTTGCTAAAAGTAGTTGTGGGCATGGAGACCTTTTTACTTTGGCAAAGCGTGGAAAAGAGGCGAAAATCACCTTATGCCTAGTTCGCCGGGCCAATCGGGATGGGCATGTTATGCGGAGTTTTGAAGCGGCTGCGGCGGGTGGTTGTATGTTGGTGGAAGATACAGAGGAACATCGGGAAATTTTTGGTCTGGATGGGGATTGTGTTGTCTTTTTTAATAGTAATGAACAAATGGTACAGCGGGCGAGGTGGCTTCTCGATCATCCGGAAGAAAGATTACGACTCCGTCATGCGGTTTACCGTCGGATTGTAACGGAAGGAAAAAATACATATACGGATCGACTTAAGACGATTCTTGAAAAGATTGGTTTGTCCCATTAAGTAAATGGAGGAGATGTTTTTTAGCCATGAAGCAACATCCACTTTGTGGCTGGTTTTGTTTGGTCTTTTGATATGGAGGACTTTGTTTTTTTCCAAATTTATTGGTGGAATTGGTCTTTGCCATTGGTTTCAAATTGCAATCAATCATATTATCAGCGAAGTTATGTCAAGTCAAGCTATTGGATATGCCAATCCAGATCGATTAGCCGCAACCAATGGTTATCGTCTAACCGCATGGGCGGCTTTGGGTTTAATTTTTGCTTTTTTTACTATATTAATATTCGAGCGGAAAGAAACTTTAGGGGGAAAAATTTCGAAAATTGGTTTTGAATTAGAATATGGAATTGGCATTTTTATTTATGGATTAATTTGTTATTTTATACTTTCTGGATTGTTAGGATTTATTTCAAGTATAACTTCGATATTATCTGCGGGCTTGGGTGTTGCATGCGGGGGTTTTGCCTGGTGTTATTTGATAATTTATAAAGCGAAAGGCCCTTTAGTTTCCTTAATTTTCGCTAGTGGCATGTTTTTGTTTCCTGTATTAACATTGATTTTAGGTGGATTTATGGGATTTGGAATATCTGCTATTTTTGGAATTGCAGGTATTGTATTCGTAAATTTTCGACCTCGATGGGTAATAGGTATAATTATTCCGATTTTATTATTTTTTGGCCTGTCTCTTTATCCGTCCTATATGTCCACTAGGGATGATATTCGTTCAAGCGTTTGGGGTGGTGGGAGGATAGAGGAGCGGATTGAAGCGACCTTTGGTGGTATCTTTGAGAAATGGCAATGGTTTGATCCTAGTGATGAGAAACAATTGGATGTATTTAATGGTCGTTTAAATCAAAATGTGTTACTTGGGTATTCCCAAACCTATCTAGCAGCGGGTCAGGTGGAGTATGCTGGTGGGCAAACATTATGGGATGGAGTCTTATCTTTAATTCCTAGAATTATCTGGACGAATAAGCCTTTCCAGGCGGGAAGTTATGGTTTGGTTACCCAATATACTGGCATTAAAGTGTCGGAAGGTACTTCCGTTGGAATTGGGTTCATCATGGAATTTTATGTTAATTTCGGATATATTGGAATTTTAGTTGGTTTTTATTTGTTAGGATTATGCGTCTATTTATTTGATTATAAAGTTGGTCAAGGTATACAAGCGATGAATTTTCCCGTTTTCATTTATTATTTTATTGCAGGCCAATGTTTCATGAATATACTAGGGTCCTTTGTAGTGGTGGGACCTGCGTTGGTAGGTGGACTCATATTGACATGGATTTACCTTCGTATTTTTCAGAATAGGTTACAAGTTAAAAAGTGGGTTGATTCTTCAAATATATCCGCTAATGGTTTCGTAGTTTCTAAAAAGCAAAGTTTATTTAGCTAATAAAATCTATAATTGGCCTGCAAGCTTTTAATAGGAAAAATATTATATAGTATTTTTGAAGTCAATTCAACCATGATTCTGATTGATAAATTAATATGGTTCTATTATTGAAAAACTATTATGAAAATTAGCCTTACCGGGGCAGGTGGATTAATTGGGTCAAAATTATTGCAAGTTATTATTGATTCTTCATTATTTGATGTTATTGGGATTGATAATTTTTCCATGTACTATAGTGTTAAACTTAAAGAAGATCGAACGGAAGCTCTTCTAGGTAAATATAAAAGAGTAATTCATAGGATAGATCTTTGCGACGGTGTTCCTGAGGTTGGTTTTCCCCCCGATGTATTTATTCACCTTGCGGCGCAACCAGGCGTTAGGGAAAGCCTACGGGATCCCCTTGCCTATGAACAAAATAATCTCCGGGCCTTTGTAAATGTTCTGGAGTATTGTCGTAAAAACAAGGTTAACCATCTGATTTATGCTTCCTCTTCATCGGTTTACGGGCAGTCTTTGCAATTGCCTTTTTCTGAAAGTGATCCCTCTGACCGGCCGGCCAGTTTTTATGGAGCTACTAAAAAAGCCAATGAACTCATGGCCCATAGCTATTCTTCCTGTTTTGGATTACCCTGCACGGGATTACGGTTTTTTACGGTTTATGGCCCTTGGGGAAGGCCGGATATGGCATATTTCAGTTTTGCTAAGGCGATTATGGAGGGTAAACCCATTACCCTCCATGGGAAAGGGGAGTTCTCGCGGGATTTTACTTACATTGACGATATTGTTGCGGGAATTATTTCCGTTATGAAAAGTGGCCCTCCCCAAACTGATTCGCTGGGGGTTCCTCACAGAATATATAACCTAGGTAACGATCACCCTGAGAAGGTGTTGACCCTTGTTTCCTGTTTGGAGAAAAGCTTGGGGAAGAAGGCAATGGTAGAAACTTCTAATTTACCATTGGGTGATGTACCGCATACTTGGGCGAACATTGGTCTAATGCAAAAAGATTTTGGTTGGAGACCAAAAGTGGACTTGCATGAAGGAATTGATCGCTTCGCCAAGTGGTTTTTAGAATATCACGGATATAAAAAAGAGGGAATTTAGTGAGGTTTTACAACAAAGGCGAATGAAAATTGGCATAGGAGTCCATGGTCGGTTTCATGGGTTTGAATTAGCAAAAGCGCTTCTTTGCCTTGGACATGATGTCCGGATTTATACTAATTATCCTGGATTCATTGTCAAACGATTTGGGTTGCCACCTGAAATCGTTACTACCTATTATTGGAATGGTTTGATTTCAAAGATTTCCCAAAAAATTGGGCGGGTTGGCAATGCATGTTTTATGAATCGGTACCTTTGCAACAATTTTGAAGTTTGGCTGGCTAAACGCTTGGCTAGGGAACAGTGGGATATAACCTACACATGGAGCAGTATTTCGGAGTGTTTTTTGCGCGGGTCAAGGACATCAAAAGCAAGGTTGATTGCCAGGGGCAGTTCTCACATAAGTACCCAAAACCGCCTTTTGGAAGAGGAAGAAATCAGATGTGGGATTCCCCAGGAGAAACCATTTGCTCACACCGTGACTAAAGAGTTGACTGAATACGATCTTGCGGACGGAGTCGTTGTTTTATCAAGTTTTTGTAAATCCACATTCCTTGAAAATGGTTATGATCCCCGAAAACTGGGCCTAATGGTTTCCGGAAGTCCTTCCGATAATTTTCGCCTCAATGAAAAGGATTTGGGAGCTAAAATTCGGTCCCTAACTGAAGGATTGCCCTTAAATATTTTAACGGTTGGGACTTTTTCTTTCAGGAAAGGAATTTTCGATTACGAAAAAATTGTTAATGAACTGGCCGGGGAAAGGTATCGATTTCGTTTTGTGGGTGCGGTTGCTGAGGAATGCGCCAAGATTCGCAAGCGCCTGGCTTCAAAAGTAGAATTTGTCCCAAGAGTGGCTCAATCGGATCTGAAAGAGCATTATCGGTGGGGCCATGTTTTTTTATTTCCAACGATTGAGGACGGTTTTCCGACTGTGATGGCACAAGCCAGGGCGGCTTGCTTACCTCAAATTACTACGACAAATGGAGCAGGTTTGGATGTTGTCGAGGAAGGCAAAAGCGGGTGGATTTTTCCCATAAGGAAACCGGATTTAATGATAGCCAAGCTTCGAGAAATCCAATCGAATCGACCTTTCTTGGCACAAATGATTCAAAATATGCATCAAAAAAATATTTCCCGGACTTGGATTGATTCGGCAAAGGATTTTCTCGCCATTGCGGAAACGGTATTGTCAGAGCCAAATCGGACGATGGTTTAACCGAATGTGTGGCATTGCCGGATATTTTGGACTAACCCAATGCGGTATGCAAGAGGTTATGCATGCCACGGCTATGCAGCACCATCGTGGACCGGATGATGGAGGTGTGGAGGATATAGCTCCTGGGGTTGTTTTTGGCCATCGGCGCCTTTCCATTTTGGATCTTTCTCCCTTGGGGCACCAACCCATGAAGGATGCGGAGACGGGATCCTGGCTGGTTTTCAACGGTGAGATTTACAATTTCCAAACGCTAAAGGGTGACTTGATAAACGCGGGAGCATCGTTTCGGGGACACTCCGATACGGAGGTAATATTGGCAGGTTTGGTTAGGCAGGGAAATGCTTTTCTTAAGAAGCTGGAGGGAATGTTTGCGTTTGCGTTTTGGAATGCACAGGAAAACACGCTTTTGGTAGCAAGGGATCCGATGGGGATCAAACCCCTGTATTATTTTCTGAAAGACAATGAATTCGGTTTTGCCAGTGAAACCAAAGCACTTTTATCCATGGGAAGAATTGAAAAAGAAATGGATGAAAAAGGCTTGGTCGGTTTTTTAAAATTTGGGGCGGTTCAGCAACCCAGCACTCTTTGGAAGGGTGTCCAATCCCTTGGCCCAGGGGAATGGATGCGTCTTAAACGGAATCCTGATGGAATCCTTGAAATCCACCGCCAGAAGTTTTGGACATTCCCCCAAGAAAAGGCGTGGACAGAGGAGGGGGCGATAGAGTTTCTCCAAAGGGAACTTCCCAGGGCGGTCCGGGATCATTTGGTCGCCGATGTACCGGTTGGGATTTTTCTTTCTTCGGGAATTGATAGCACCATTTTGGCGGGATTGGCATCTGAGGTGCATCCGGGGTTGCGAGCCTTTACAGTTTGTTTTGGTGACCACAAGGAATTTGATGAGGACCGATTGGCGGTTGAAACGGCTAAAAGATTTGGTTTAAAACACGAACGCATTGTGATTTCCGAAAAGGAAGCCTTGGATTCCTTTGAGGGGTGGTTAGCTGCCATGGATCAACCTTCGATAGATGGTTTAAATACTTTTATAATCAGCAAGGCAGTTCGGGAACGAGGAATCAAGGTTGCCCTTTCCGGGTTGGGGGCCGATGAATTGTTTGGGGGATACCCGAGTTTTCACGAGATTCCAAAATGGAGCCGAAGAATCCAAAAGATCCAATGGGTCCCCAAAAGTATCAGAAAATTGACTTCAAGTGTATTAGGAATTGGACAGGGCCGGGTGGCTAAAGGCAAAATGCGGGATGCCATTTCTTCAAATGGCTTTCCTCAAGCATTGTTTCAAACAAGGCGGGGACTTTTTGATAGCCAATGGATTGAAAAATTGCTTTGGAAAAAGCAAATAACCAACATTGAACCGGCCTTTCATGTTAATGGTGAAGAAACCGTTCGAAAAGTTCAGCAACTTGAAACAAAGATATATATGGGAAACATGTTGCTTTGCGACACGGATGTCTGTTCCATGGCTCATGGTCTTGAGGTAAGGGTCCCTTTTTTGGATCAAGTAATATTGAATTTCGCTTTTTCACTTCCCGGGCACCTGATTTCACAATCTGGGAAACCGGGGAAATACCTTTTGAAAAAGGCTTTTGCCAAATATTTAAGTGTATCCCTTTTAGGTCAGGCCAAGCGTGGGTTTGTTCTTCCCTTTGCGAAGTGGTACAAGGGGCCATTGCGGTCAATTTGTAAGGGGCGCCTGGATAAACTTGATTTTCTTGACCAGTCCGAAGTCAAATCCTGTTTTAAAGCCTTGGTTGATTGGGATGAGACTTCCATGGCAAGCCGGATTACAGCCTTGTTATCGTTGACTGCGTAACGAAAGTTGCGCATCCTCCACATTATTCCAGCTCTTTCTTCCCGATATGGTGGGCCAACAACCAATTTGTTTCCCCTTTGCCGCAGCTTGGCAAGAGAAGGGTGTCAGGTGGAAATAGCCTCCACCGATGCGGATGGTCCAGGGGGCAGGGTGGAGATATCCGACCTACCTTCGGATTTGTTTATTAGGCTTTTCCCTAGATCATGGTCCGAATCCTGGAAATATTCCAGACTTTTTGCCAAATGGATTGGAGTGCATGTTGCCGAATATGATTTGATCCACACCCATGCCGTATGGTCGCATTTGCCTGGTTGTGGTGCTTTAGCTGCGATTCGCCAAAAGATTCCCTATGTTGTGCGACCGGCAGGTATGCTTTCCTCCTATTCGATGGCTAGAAAATCGGTTGCCAAGCAAGTCCTTTGGTGGCTAAGGGAAGGAAAAATGATTCAGGGTGCGTCTGCCTTTCACGCCACCAGCCAGGGCGAGGCACAAGAGATCAGGCGGTTGCGGCCAGATGCGGATATTTGGACCATTCCCCATGGATTACCCGAGGAGTCTTTATCCATTCCACCTGAACCCGGATGGTTGAGGCAACAGTGTCAGGGTGCGGGAGACAAGCCGATCATTCTCTTTTTTTCCCGTATTCACCCTAAAAAGGGATTATCCGATATTTTGATTCCTGCCTTTGCCCAAATGCACCTAGATGCTCACCTGGCTATCGCCGGAGGCGAGGATTCCCATGTTCCAGGGTACGAAAATGAAGTGAGGCGGCAGGTCCGACTCCTTGGTTTGGAAAACCGGGTCACTTTCCTTGGGCCTATCCCTCCGGTTGATCGTTGGCGGCTCTTGGATGGTGCGGATGTTTTTGCCCTTCCCAGCCAGGCAGAAAATTTTGGAGTGGTCGTTACCGAGGCAATGGCCAGGGGGACCCCGGTGGTCATATCCGATCAGGTTCAGATTGGAGACATTGTGGAAAATAATTGTGGGGGCAGGGTGATTTCCCGGGATGTGAATCTCTGGGCCAAAACCCTAACCGAAGTGATTCAAACACCTTGGGATAGGTATCCCCGTTTTCGGGGAACCTGGGACACAGCTGCAAAGGCAGTGATACAGGGGTATGAAAAGATATTAAAAGCTAAGTAGTTTTTGAATTGGATGATTGGTTAGGTTAAGCCCGGGAAGCATCTCGGGTTTTTTTTATTTTATCCAAATTTTTCTCCGCGGGAAATAGGCGCAAATCTTTCGATTTGTTCATTCCTGGGCAAATTGGATTTGAAGAATACTTGGTGCTGTGCTATACTTTGGGCTTCCAGTCCATTTGCCTTTAGGCCGTTGGATGTTTGGCCAGGGCCACCTGTTTTCATTGGGCACATTGCGTGCCCTAACGCATTCGGTCCTGAGATTTGGTTCCCTTTTGGGAACATGAAAAGGACCGATTGATGAAGTTCTCCGAAATGGGGCTCGCTGAGCCCGTCCTTTGTGCTATTGAATCCGAAGGTTACCACACCCCCAGCCCCATTCAGGCTCAGGCTATTCCTGCAGTTATTGCGGGGAGAGATGTGCTGGGTTGTGCTCAAACAGGCACGGGAAAGACCGCTGCGTTTGCGCTTCCGACCATTCATCGGCTCGTACAATCGGGAAATCCCGCCAAAGGGCAGGGCAGGCGGATACGGGTTTTGGCGATTGCCCCTACCCGGGAATTGGCGGCCCAAATTTGTGATAGTTTTTTGGCCTATGGTCGCAAAACCGCCCTCAGGGCGATTGCCGTTTATGGGGGTGTGGGTCAAGGTCTCCAGGTTCGTGCCCTTCGTCATGGTGTGGATGTGCTGGTTGCCACGCCTGGTCGCTTGGTCGATTTGATGGGTCAGGGCTTTATTGAATTGGGTTCGGTGGAAACGCTCATTCTGGACGAAGCAGACCGCATGTTTGACATGGGGTTTGCGCCTGATTTAAAGCGGGTTATTGCCAAACTGCCCCAGTCGAGGCAAAACCTTTTGTTTTCTGCGACCATTCCACGGGCAATCCAGGAATTGGCGAATGCCATTCTAAAGGATCCTGTTCGGATCGATATTGTCCCTGAGAAAACGCCTCTGGAGATTATTGAGCAATCCCTGCTCAAGGTACCCACCAAATCCGCCAAAGCACGGGCTTTGGCCGGTTACCTCAAGTCGGTGGATTTGGTTCGCGGGATCGTTTTCACGCGGACCAAACATGGAGCGGATCGGGTTACCCGAAGCTTGGTTCGGTATGGTTTTTCGGCCGATTCGATTCATGGCGACAAGCGTCAAAATGTGCGCCAAAGGACCTTGGATGCCTTCAAAACGAACCGGATCAAAGTGCTTGTGGCTACGGATATTGCCGCAAGGGGTATTGATGTGGATGGGGTGAGCCATGTTGTCAATTATGATATGCCCCTTGACCCTGAAACCTATGTCCATCGCATTGGTCGGACAGGTCGGGCTGGGGCCGGGGGAACCGCCCTTTCCCTTTGCATTCCCGAGGAAAAAAACCTTTTGTTTGCGATTGAAAGGCTAACCGGAAAGCGCATGGAAATCGCTTCCTTTGACATGAAAAACCTGCCCCCTCATCTGGAGGAGGAACAGGGTGATGAAATGGCGGACGAACGGGATGCCTTCGGGCCCAGGGGAGACCGTCGGGGTGGAAAGCGGGGGGGGCCGGGTCAAGGTTTCAATCCCGAGGATGAAATGCGAAGGGGGTTGAGTCGGATTCGTGCCTCAAGGCAAGGGGAGGGCAAACCCTTTCGACCTCGGGTTGATCGAAAAAGAGAGCCCGAACAGGGCGGATTTCGGGGTTCGGCCGAAATACCCCCCGTGGCGGAAGGTACCCAAAACAGGGGAGTTCCAGTGGAGGTTAGGCAACCCAATTGTTTTGGCCCCAATCAAGGCCAACCTTCCCAAGGTGGTGAATACCGGGGTGGGGACTTTGTCCCGGATCATGGCGGTCCTCGTCCAGGGGTTCGGTTGGGACCGATTGGGCCACGAGCCGAAAGTCCGCATGGGGAGGCTCGACGCCCCTTTCGGGAAAGCCGACTTCCAGGAAAAGGGGGTGCGGTGAAATTCAAACGCAAGAAAAAAAGTCCGGGTGGGCCAGGAAGACAGGGTTAAATCCCACAAGGAAGAAGGGTTCACAGCCTAAACCGTAACGGGAGCAAAAACGCTTCCATTACGGTTTTTTTCTTGCATTTGCATTTTGATATAGTTTGAAATCTTTTGGATTGCAAAGCACCTGAAGGGATTGTAGCGTTATTCCATTTTCGGCTTGTTGCCATTTATTTTGGAATTCAGGTGTTTGTTTGCAAAGGTATACTAGTACTTTGGCACTCATTAAATTTCGGATTACATGGCATCAACCCTCCCTGATTCTCACTACTTTCTCATATCCAACAGCTGCTGGCCACCCTAAATCTTAGTCAAGACCCGGCACTAGAATCAATTTAAGTGAAGAATGGGATGGTTTGGCTAGCGAGTTTCTGACCACAAGGGTTTCATTGGGAAGTGCTTCCCTCCTCAACCCCAATTCTCAAGGAAACGATTGATTTTCAAACCCCGGGACGAACAGTTTCCAGCATTTCTATTCCCCAAGAAAAAATAAAGGTTCCTTATTCCAACGGCCCAAACTTTATTTTAACACGGATCGGAGAATAGCGCCCCCATGTGCGGTTTCCTGGGCAGAAATGGAAATTTGGACCAGCTTCCGCCTCTTGAAAAGGGTTTGCCCCTATTAATTAATGCGACGGGGCTCGGACTCCCAACACTATTGGCGGTCTGTTTCGGGTGCCGTGGAATTGATTCAGGCACGGTTAGCAATTGTGGATCCATTTGCCCGATCGGATCAACCTTTTAAACTGCCCGAATACGGTCTTACTGTAGCCTTCAATGGAGAGGTCTACAACTATGAGGAAATTCGGCTTTCGTTACAAACCAAACATTCGTTTCAAACGCAATCGGATACCGAAGTTTTGCTTGCTTCCTATGCCCAAGGTGGTATTGAGGGAATAAAAGATCTTCGTGGAATGTTTTCCTTTGCGATTGTGGACGAACGCAATCAGGAAACTGTTTTGGTTCGTGACCCGGTTGGGAAAAAGCCCCTTTATGTAGGGTTTTGGTCAGGTGGGGCTTGGTTCGGATCAACCTTGTTGGCCATGGCAGCATCGGCACCTACCAAGCCTTTGATCAACCAATCGGCGATCGCCCATTATTTCAAACGGGGTTTTATTTCCCCTGCAACCTCCGTTTTAGAGGGTGCCCGCCCCCTTCGACCTGGCGAGGTATTGGTTCTTGATCCTCTGGGAAAAATCAAACGGAAAGACCATTGTCGTCCCAAGTCCATTGTCTATTCCTTTGGGGATTTTGAAAAAACCAAATCGGAATTACTGGTCCAACTGGATAAAGCGGTTGAACTTAGGCTCCATAACAATCCCAATCCGGTGACCCTCCTTTCCGGGGGAATTGATTCGACAATAATTGCGAGTCGGCTTGGTCAAAAAACAAAATTCAAAGCGTTAACCCTTAAATCGTGGACAGGCTGGGATTCCGACGAATGGTATGCCCGTTATGCAGCCAGGAAAATAGGGTGTCCCTTGCAACCGGTTGCTTTGAATTACAAGGACCTTGCCTCGGATGTGAAATGGTGTGCGGACTTGCAAGATGAACCCCTTGGCATGATCTCCTTTTTCCCGCTTTGTCTCCTATTGCGAGCGGCCAAGGAGCATGGCAAAATGCTCCTTACGGGGGAAGGAGGGGATGAGGTGTTCCTGGGGTATGGCAAGCCAACCGATTGGACCGACCCGGAATTTGAGAAGGATGACTACACCGAGGAAGAAGTTTCCCATTGGGTAGGTCCCGATAATCCGGCCTGGATGAGTCCTTGGGGGCGTTTTACGGCCGGGTTTTCCATGTTGGGCCATATATTCGCCAAAGCGGACCGGGCCTCCGCGGAACAAGGTGTGGAGCTGCGGTCTCCCTTTTTGAGTTATGATCACTTTTCCTTCCTGAAACAATTGCCTCCCAATTGGATTTTTGACGGGGATAAGCCCAAGGGCCTCCTCAAATCCTATCTCAAAGATTCGTTCCCGGACTGGTATATTAACCGGAGAAAAATGGGTTTTCCGTTACGCATTCGTTACGCTTGGGGGATTCGCCTCTATTCCGGGTTACGAGAATTGGTTTCTGAAAAATCGATGGAGGTTTCGGCGGCTTACTTGCCCAAGGTGCTTTGCCAAACTCCCCAAAAGTGGTCCTCGTTTGCTATTTTCAGAAACTTTCCGGAGGTTTGGAAAGCGTTGATGTGGTCCCAATTTCAAGATCGATATGATTCTCTTCCCCAATCGTAGAAATGGTAATCGTTGGTAGGCTTAACACCCTTCCGGCTCATTATTGGCGTAAATTCATTCCTTTGAAAAGGCACCCCCTATTTGACCCCGGCCGAACTGGGATCAAGGAATGTAACCTCCCGTCCTAATGCCCTTTTGGTTCAACTGTTCCCTTTTTTCTTGGGTGAAGTTTCCAAAGGAATTTGGCTGTACTTTGTTGTTACCCTTTAATATTGGCAGAAGGAATTCCCGTTTCACAATTGGCTTTTCCACCCAAATAATGGGTGAAGTTCCCGATTTTTTCGGAAATCCATGGAACCAAATTGGGGCGTTGGAAACCCATCCGGCCTGTCCTAAGATACTCAGGGAAAGGAATCCCAATGTTTGCCATGACCCTTCATGAATTTGATTTTAAACTGGCCGACTATTACGGCCTTTTGCTTTTTGTTGGGGTGGTGATTGGGTTTGCAGTGATCCTCCTTTCCCTTTCGCAGATCATCAACCCACTGAAAACCACCAAGGTGAAGGAATCTCCCTATGAGTCGGGTATGGATCCCATTGGCGATGCCAGGCAAAAATTCGATGTAAAGTTTTACATTATTGCCATCCTGTTTTTGGTGTTTGATATTGAGCTTTTGTTTCTTTACCCCTGGGCGGTAGCCGCAGGGGGAGATCATCCGGCGATTCCGGGTGGATTTGGGGATATTGTTTTCATTGAGGTTTTGCTTTTTTTTGCAAGCCTTTTAGTGGCCTATATTTACGCATACCGTAAGGGGGTGTTTCGGTGGCGTTAGAGGATTATCTTGGAGACAATATATTTGTCACCAAGTTGGATGAAATTGCCAGTTGGTGTCGCAAGAATAGCCTTTGGCCTATGCCTTTTGCCACCGCCTGTTGCGGAATTGAGCTTATGGCCACCGGGGCGTCGAAACACGACATCGCCCGTTTTGGGGCCGAGGCTATGCGATTTACCCCCCGACAATGTGATTTGATGATCGTTGCCGGGCGTGTGGTAATGAAAATGGTGCCTGTCCTCCAACGGATTTGGCTTCAAATGCCTGAACCGAAATGGTGTATTTCCATGGGTGCCTGTGCCTCCTCCGGAGGCGTGTTCGATACCTATTCGGTTGTTCAGGGGATTGACCGATTCCTGCCGGTGGACATTTATATTCCAGGATGCCCGCCAAGGCCGGAGCAACTCCTTCAGGCGGTAATCGACCTCCAAGACAAAATCCAGCGAACAGGGACCGTCTTTGGGTCGGAGTTTGACAGAAGGTTTCGCCCGGAAGGGCCAAGGCCCTTATCCCTTGAGATACCGTTGAATCTCCAGATTGTGGCCCCGGGTAACTTTGAGACATCCACCCGACTCATTTCCGATTCCAATAAACAGCCGGGTGGGGGCCAACCCTCGTGAGTAACGAAATCCCTCCCGTAATTCAGGCCCTTGGCGAGGCAGTCTCGGCAGAATTCCCTGGTGGTTTATTGGCAATCACAACTTTTCGTGGCAACCATCGTTTTCATGTTTGCCCAAAGCATGCCTATGGGGTCCTCAAATACTTGCGGGCCCGGGCGGGATTTGGAATGTTGATTGATCTTTCTGCCGCAGATTATCTCCAATATCCAGACCTCGAGGATCGATATGGAATCTGGTATTGCCTTCTTGATGTCGATAATGGCCGCCGTTTGATCGTGAAAACCACGGCCAACGACCCCGACCCCAAGGTAGAATCGGTGGTTGACCTTTGGGAAGGGGCCAACTGGATGGAACGCGAGGTCTACGATATGTATGGAATCGAATTCCTGCATCATCCGGACCTTCGCCGCATTTTATTGCCTGATGAATTTGTGGGATACCCCCTTCGTCGGGACTATCCGATGCGAGGCAAGGGCGAGCGGCACAATTTCCCCGTACTTACCCGGGCGGAAGGCTAGGCAATGGCTCTCAAGCTCTCTGATGTGATTGCTCCTCCGGCAGATGGCCGGGAAAAGGACTACCAATGGACCTTGAATTTCGGTCCACAGCACCCGGCTACCCATACCACGCTCCGAATCATTCTGAATCTCGATGGTGAGGTGATAATCCATTCCATTCCGGATATTGGCTATCTCCATTCCGGATTTGAAAAATTGGGGGAACACCTCGATTTCAACCAATATGTCACCATTGTTGACAGGATGAATTACATTTCACCAGTGGCCAATGAAATCGCCTGGCACCATGCAGTGGAATCCCTTTTGGGGATAGACCTGACTCCGCGGTGCAAATATATTCGCGTCATCTTTGCCGAATTGATGCGGCTTCACGACCATTTGCTTTGCGTGGGTGCGGCGGCCCTTGACATGGGTGCATTCACGGCATTCCTGTACGCCTTTAACCAGCGTGAAAAAATCAATGAACTTAACGAATGGGCTTCGGGTCAGCGCTTCCATCCAAGTTACACCCGGGTAGGGGGGCTTCAAAGGGACATTGACGACAACTGGATCGCTAAACTGCGCGCGTTTATCAAACAATTACCGAGTGCCATAGTTGATGTAACCAGACTGCTCAACCGGAACCGGATCTTCCTCGATCGAACCCGGGGTGTTGGGGTTCTGACAAGGGAAGAAGCGATCAATCGTTCCGTAACCGGACCTGTGGCCCGTGCATCCGGTTTGGTACGGGACTTGCGTAAAGACGAACCCTATCTGGCGTACAAGGATTTCGATTTCAAGGTGGTCGCCGCAAAGGAGGGTGATTGCCTGGCCCGTTACCTGGTTCGAATGGAAGAAATGCAGGAGAGCCTGAAAATCCTCAGTCAGGCGGTCGAAAACCTCCCTTCTGGGCCGGTAAATGCTGCGGTCGATGACCGAATGGTCCTTCCCAACCAGCTATCCGTTTATCGATCGATCGAAGGATTGATTCACCATTTCGAGCTGTTCATGAACAATCGAAAATGGAGTCCACCCGTGGAAGAGGTCTATGCGGCCACAGAATCACCCAACGGAGAACTGGGTTTTTACATCGTTTCAGATGGGACCGGAACCGCCTACCGGGCTCGTACCCGTCCACCCTCCTTCATTCACTTTGCGTTATTCAACCACCTGGTCCAGGGCCACACCATAAGTGAGGTTGCACCCATCCTGGGCAGTCTCAATATCATTGCCGCGGAGTTGGATCGATGATTCAGGACAACCCCATGGCCGGTATCGGAGTGGAAAAATTAAGCCATTCTGTTCGGGACCAAATAATTGGGCTTCTACCCCGGTATCCCTGCAAACAGGCCGTTACCCTACCCGCCCTCCACATCGTCCAGGATGAGCTAAGGTGCGTGCCCTTTTGGGCCATGCGTGAGATTGCTGACATTTTGGATCTTTCTCCTGCAGAAGTCCATGACACCATGAGCTTCTATGGCTTCTTTCGAACCGGCGAGGACCCATTGGGCAAGACAAGGCTCTGGGTTTGCCGAAGTTTGGCTTGCCAACTGAGGGGGGGAGATGATTTGCTTTCCCAGTTTTGCAAAAAACTGGGAGTATCCCCTACGGAAACGACTGGGGATGGCATGATCACTCTGGAGTTTGCCGAGTGTATTGGAGCCTGTGAAGGTGCCCCGGCAGTGATGGTAAACGATGAACACCGGTTGAATATTGATCAACCTGAAAAGGTGGATGCGCTAATCGAGGAGCTTAGAGCCCTTTAGCGATACTAAAAGGTGGTGGGGTTTCCCTTGCAGGTTTTTCCAGGGACGGTTTCCCTGGGTTGGGAGTGAGAGATCATGGCTTACGAGCCAGTGCTTTTGGGACGCGCAAACAAGGCGGACAGTACCTCCCTGGAAGGGTATCGTCGTGACGGTGGCTATGAAACCCTAGGACGCATCCTGAAGGAAATGACCTGCGATCAGGTGACCGAAGCTGTCAAGAGTTCCGGATTGCGGGGTCGGGGGGGAGCAGGTTTTCCAACCGGCCTCAAATGGACCTTTCTTCCCAAGGGACACCCTGGCCCGATATACCTCTGTGTAAATGTCGATGAATCCGAACCTTGTACTTTCAATAATCGGGTATTGGTGGAAAAGGATCCCCATCAGGTTCTCGAGGGAATCGCCCTTTCCGCCTACGCAGTCAAGGCCAGTACAGCTTATTTTTATATCCGCTATGAGTATGGTGCCGGAATGCGCATCATGCAAAAGGCCATAGATGAGGCTTATGCGGCGGGAATTTTAGGCAAGAATATTTTGGGATCAAACTACTCTCTTGATGTCTTTATCCACCGGGGTGCGGGTGCCTATATTTGTGGGGAAGAAACCGGCCTTATCGAAAGCCTGGAAGGCAAGCGGGCCTGGCCACGCATCAAACCTCCCTTTCCCGCAATCGAGGGGGCCTTCCGGAAACCCACTATTGTCAACAATCCTGAAACCTTGGCAAATGTGGTCCATATACTCCAAAAAGGGTCCGATTGGTTCAAGTCCATTGGCGTTCCTCCGGATCCCAAAAACCCCCGTGATCCGGGAAGCTATGGCCCCAAACTTTATTGCATTAGTGGTCATGTCAACAGTCCTGGGGTTGTGGAACTTCCTTTGGGTGTGACAGTCCGGCAACTAATTACCGATCATGGGGGCGGGGTTTGGAAGGGGAAAAAGGCCAAAGGCTGTATTCCCGGTGGAAACAGCATGGGTGTCATGACCGAGGCAGAATTTGACACTCCCCTCGATTTCAACGGGCCTGGCCGGGTTGGATGTCTTGGGCTGGGAACCGGTGCGGTCACCGTTTTCGATGAGGATACCAGCATTGTCGATGTGCTTCATAATCTTTGCCGCTTTTTTCAACACGAATCGTGTGGCCAATGTACCCCATGTCGCGAGGGTACCGGGTGGATGTTCAAGATCATTGACCGTTTTGCCAAAGGGCAGGGTCGGGGCGAGGACCTTGCGGTCCTTGAAGAGATTGCGGATAAAATTGGAATCATGCCTGGGACAACCATTTGCGGTTTGGCGGATGGTGCCGGTTGGCCGGTGAAAAACGCAATTCGCAAGTTTCGCCCTGAATTTGAAAAATACATTCAGGATGGCAGTTCCAAGCGAAGCAAACCACTCCCCATGGCCGCCCATTAGGTAACACCGGAACAAAGACCATGGCAACTGTATTTGTAAATAACCAACCGGTAGACATCGGCAACGAAAAGCTGAACTGCGTTCAGGCGGCGGAGAAGGCCGGGGTCCTCATTCCCCACTATTGCTATCATCCTGCCCTCAGCGTAGTGGCATCCTGTCGCATGTGCCTGGTGGAAGTGGGCGAGAAAAAAGCCGATGGCACAATCTCCATGTTGCCCAAGGTTGTCCCAGGGTGTCAAACACCCGTCAAGGATGGAACCGTAATCGTCACCCGTTCCGACAAGGCCAGGGATGCCCAGGAACGAACCCTGGAAAGCCTTCTGCTTAATCATCCTCTGGATTGTCCGGTTTGTGACAAAGCAGGGGAATGCTCACTTCAAGACTATAGTTTTGAATTTGGCAAAGCTGAAAGTCGAATGCACGACGAAAAAAAGACACCCCCCAACAAACCAGACCTCGGTCCCAATATCAATCTGTTTACCGATCGCTGCATTATGTGCAGTCGGTGTGTTCGCTTCACAAGGGAGATCTCAGGTACTTCTGAATTGTACATTACCAACCGGGGTGACCATTCCGAAATTGCGGTGTTTCCCGGCGATCCCCTTGACAACAAATTATCCACCAATGTGGTTGACCTGTGCCCGGTAGGGGCCCTGGCCTCCAAGGATTTTCTCTATAAACAGCGGGTTTGGAATCTTAAAACGGTGGACAGTGTTTGTCCCGGTTGCTCCACCGGATGCAGCATTCACATCGATGGGAACAAAGGAGTGATCCATCGCCTTCGCCCCCGAACCAATCCCAAAGCACAGGGTCATTTCATGTGCGATGAGGGCCGTTTGGGTTTCCACTATGCCAACTCGGCAGAACGCCTTCGCGAGCCAACGATTCGTGGACCTCATGGTTGGACAACCGTTGGCCACCGGGAGGCGGTCCAATCCGTCCAACAGGGTTTCAACGAACATTCCCTTCGTAGCATTACCGGAGTTTGGGCGGTTCTATCCCCATTCATGACAATCGAGGAGGCCTACCTGTTGGCCAATTGGATTCGTGATTTTGGGAGGGAAGCCCGACTGGTGCTTGGCCCCGTGCCAATTGTTGGCGAGGATGACCACTACCCTAAAGATTGTAGGGGGGAGGCGTCTCCGGGTGTGCCGAAGTTTACCATTCGCGCCGAGAAGTGCCCCAATCGCAAGGGTGTGGAAGCCATTCTTCAGCACTTTACCGGGACCGTGCTTGGATTTGACAGTTTCTTGACCGCCCTGGCCAAGGGTCAGGTAAAAGCGGCCATACTTTCCGGGGGCTATATCCCCTTGGGCCGGGGCCATTGGTTTCCCGCAGAGTCGGTTCCTTTGCTGGAAAAGATAAACATGTTGGTGGTCCAGGAAATTTTTGCCAGCGCCCTTTCTCAAAAGGCCCATGTCGTTTTTCCCTCGGCCACTTGGGCCGAAAAGGAAGGAACCTATATCAACCATCAAGGGTTAGCCCAGGAGATTCACTGGAATTCAGGCCCCCCAGGCGAGTCCCGAACCGATGGCCAGGTTTATCTGGACCTTTTGGGGCGAACCGGTTTGATGCGAGCTCATCAGCTTCGGCGTGAAATTGCCCAGGTAGTTCCTGCGTTGAACCAACTATCCACAGGCTATTTGGGTACCCAGGGCGTCCTCCCCGGCGAGGCCCCTCCTGTCCAATCCCAAAAACGCAAAATCCCGGTGCACTAAGCCATGAACATTACGGAACTTGTCGTTGTGCTCGTGACCATAGGGATAGTCTTTGCCGGGGTCATGACATTTGTAGGTTATGGCAGTCTGTTAGAGCGAAAAATATCCGCATGGGTACAAGATCGCATTGGCCCCAATCGGGTCGGTTTCGATTTGAACCAACCGATACTTGGCCTTTTCAAGGGATTTTTTGGCCTGGGCCAACCTCTGGCAGACGGTGTCAAATTCTTCCTCAAGGAAGAATTTATACCTAAAAATGTCGATAAAGTGTTTTATTTTCTTGCTCCAGCGGTGGCATTATCAACCGCCATGATCGCCTTCGCGGTTGTTCCCTTTGGATCCACCTCCGTTGTCCCACCCCTTGTGGATAATCGAATTGACCTGGCGGTTTCCCAACCCAATCCCAACTACCAGCATCGGGTCTATCCCCGAACCCATGGCGAACTGGATAAAATCAGGGCTGCCAACCCTTTTCGTTCCGAAATCCTTGACCAGGCCAGGAATCAGAACCCCAATATCGAGTTACCAAAGGTGGCTGGTTTCGATTTGGGGAGATCAGAAGTTCGTTTTGGCATTGCTCCCCACCTTGATATTGGGGTCCTTTTCGTGTTTGCGGTCTCAAGCCTGGCTGTTTATGGGGTGGTTCTGGCCGGGTGGTCGTCCAATAGCAAATATTCCCTTTTCGGGGCCCTGAGGGCCAGTGCCCAACTAATCAGTTATGAGATTCCGATGGGTATGTCGATCCTGGTTGTTGTGTTCATGGTTGGGTCGCTAAACCTTCAGGCGATTGTCGAATTTCAGGCCAGGCATACATGGTTCATCGTGTATCAACCTCTTGGCTGCCTTTTGTTTTTGACGGCAATCTTTGCCGAATGCAACCGGCTTCCCTTTGATTTACCGGAATGTGAACAGGAGCTGGTTGGAGGGTACCATACAGAATACAGCTCCATGAAATTTGCCTGCTTTATGATGGGGGAATACACCCACATGGTTACCACCAGTTTCCTTTTGGTTGCAATGTTTTTCGGTGGGTGGAACATTCCCTTCCTGGTCACCCAGGATTTTCCAGGGGGTGCCCTTGGGTGGGGTGCAAAACTCGTGGTGTTTTGTGGCAAGATGGTTGCCGTGATTGCCTTCTTTATGCTGGTTCGCTGGAGCCTTCTTCGATTCCGCTTTGATCAGCTCATGGGTTTGGCCTGGAAGGGTTTAATGACCTTGGGAATTCTCAACACCGTTGGGGCTGTTGTAATTCTGCAAACCAGACCTTTGGGTGAATTAAGCCTTTGGCTCCTTCCTGCATGGTCGGTTATCGCCCTGTTAGCGGTTACCGGGTATAGCATGACCCGACCCAAAGCCCCTAACCGGTTCCGGACGGGAATCAAGCGTGTGGACCAGCGGTTGCCATCCCACCAGGAGCTTGTGGGAAACCGGGTATAACCAAGAAAGTGGCATGGATTTCCAATGGCGATTAACACAAATGAGGTGACATGGGTAGAGCCTCCCCAATTGGGGATTCTCGACCAGTTGTATTTGCCTGCGATAGCGGGGGGTATGGCCACGGCGTTCAAACACCTTCTTGAAACGGTAACGGGAACCGGGCCAGAACCAACCCAGCAATATCCCGAAGAAAAACCCAAATTACCACCGCATTATCGTGGGTTACACCGTCTCAATCGGGACGAAGAGGGGCGGGTCAAGTGTGTGGCCTGTTATATGTGCTCAACTGCCTGTCCCGCACACTGCATCGACATCGTTGCCGCACCATCCCCTTGGAAGGATCGTGAAAAATATCCGGAAACCTTCGTCATTGATGAACTACGGTGCATCTACTGTGGAATGTGCGAACAAGCGTGTCCCGTAGATGCCATTGAATTGACCAGTATTTTTGATCTGACCGGGCTTTCCCGGGAACAGATGATCTTTAACAAGGAAAAACTCCTAGGTGTTTTTGATGAAACGGTCCGTAAGGGAACAGATCCGATTCGGACCCATACCGGGAAACTTGGGCCCGCCAGTGAACCGGCGGAAGGTGGATTGACCGAATCAAGCAGTGCACAAAGCTAGGATTATTGATTAGGGTAGGTCGATTCCTGGTGGGATGCTGACCTTGAATCCTGAAAAACAAGGAACGGGCCCCAGGGGAATGGAGCCCAAAGTGATTTGGGGAAATGATGGAACTTTTTGCGGCTAGCCAACCTGGCCTTTTGCGAATGGACTATTTTTTTGCTTTGGCCCTTGGTGCCCTGGGGATTTACCTCCTTTTGCCCAAACCAAAAGGCAAAACCAGCCTCCTTGGTTCCTTGGCTGCGTTGGGTTCGCTTGCCTGGCTTGGCTACCTTGGTTTTTCGCCAACCGGAATCACGATTGAAACCGGGCTTTTTTACCTTTTTGGATTTTTTGCGTTGGTGGGTGCGGGGCTAATGGTGACCCAAACCAATCCAGCCCGGGCGGCAATATCCTTTGTCCTTGTGGTGATTTGTGTGGGGGGGCTGATGTTGTTGCTGGCAGCTCCTTTCCTTATGGCTGCCAACATGATCGTTTATGCCGGGGCAATTGTGGTTACTTTCCTTTTTGTTTTAATGCTCGCTTCGCAACGGGCCCCTTCCGATTCGGACAATCGCTCCCGGGAACCTGCCTTGGCATGTTTCACCGGCTTGGCTCTTTCGGCTAGCCTGATCCTGTTGCTTCAAAGGGATCAGGAAAATGCAAACAAGGGTATGGGCCAATGGAAGGGGCTTGGTGCCCCAGTTGCTGCTGTTCGCTTGCATCAAGAGGAAAACCTGCGGCGCGACGCAAGCGGTCGACCGCATTCCCCTGCCGACAACACCACTTTTTTGGGTCAAACCCTTTATACCTCCCTGCTTTTGCCGGTGGAACTTGCCGGGGCACTCTTGTTGGTGGCAACGGTTGGGGCAATCCTGATCGCCCAAAGGCGTTCCGGTGTGGAGGTGATGCCATGATGGAGGTTATTGATTTCCCCCCTGGTCTAACCCATTACCTTTCCCTTGGGGCCCTGTTGTTCGTGTTGGGATTGGTTGGGTTTTTGAGTCGGCGGAACATGATCCTCATGTTCCTGAATGCCGAACTGATGATTCAAGGTGTCGCTCTTAATTTTGTGGCGTTTGCAAGGCATCGCGGAAATTTGGAAGGGCAGGGATTCGTCCTTTTCCTTTTGGCGGTAGCTGCCTGTGAGGCGGCAATTGCCTTGGCCCTTATTCTGGTTTTGTACCGGACCCAACATTCGCTGGATGTGAGCGTGTGGCAAAACCTCCGCGAAGAAGGCCTGGATCCAACTCTGGATGAGGAGCCGCTGCCACTTGGTCCATTGGAAGAAAAAAGCCCCGTCCTTACCCCGGCCGGGATCGGGCCCCAACAGCCCGAGGAGACAAGCCATGTTTGACCCTTTCGGACTTGCCTTGATTCCATTGTTTCCTGCTTTGGCTGGTGCGATAATCCTTCTGTTTGGTCCCAGGATATTAAAAGGCCAAAGTCATTGGCCTTTGATTGCGGCATGTGTTGTGTCGTTCGTGCTTTCCCTTTTTGCAATCCAATCCCTGCAAGGTGACTTGGGTATCCGCGAAATTTCCTATCAGGGCGGGCATTGGTTTTCCACCTCTGGACCCAATCCGGTTAGTGTGGGTTGGCAATTCCGGATGGATCCCATTTCGGGGATGATGGTCCCCATGGTCCTCTTTTTGTCCACCATTATTGCCACCTTCTCGGTCGGTTATATGAAGGATGATCCAGGTTATTCGCGTTATTTCGGGATCTTTGCCCTTTTCGTTGCCGCAATGACGCTTCTGGTGTTGGCGGATAATGTCCTATTGCTTTATGCCGGTTGGGAAGGGGTGGGTGTTTGCTCCTTCCTTTTGATTGGTTTCTGGTTCCAAAAGCCAACCGCCCTAAAGGCTGCCCGTAAGGCATTTATGGTCACCCGAATTGGTGATGTTGGGTTACTGTTGGGAATTTTAATGCTGTGGGTGGGGTGTGGATATTCCCTCCATATTCCAACTTTGTTGGTCAAAGCCCAAGCCCTTTCACCTGAATATCTTTATATGGCGGGTTTCCTTTTGTTTGTCGGAGCCATGGGCAAAAGTGCCCAATTCCCGCTTCATATCTGGCTGCCCGATGCGATGGAGGGGCCGACCCCGGTTAGTGCCCTCATTCATGCGGCGACCATGGTAACCGCTGGGGTGTACCTCGTTGCCCGGTTCCTGCCGTTCATCAGTTTATCACCCGATTTGTTGATCTTTATTGGCTTCATTGGTGGAATTACTGCCCTTTTGGCCGCCTTGATAGCCCTTACCCAGAATGACCTGAAACGGATTTTAGCCTACTCCACCATCAGTCAATTGGGGTACATGTTTATGGCCTTGGGTTCGGGGCGATCTGACCTATCCGGAACCAGCCTTGTTACCTTTGCCATGGTGGCCGCCATGTTTCATCTTTTTACCCACGCCTTTTTCAAGGCACTTTTGTTTCTATCCGCAGGGAGTGTGATGCACTCCATGGGACATGTTGTCGACCTAAGGCGTTTGGGTGGTTTGAGGAGGGTGCTACCGCTAACCCATATTGCTTTCCTTTCGGGGTCCCTGGCGCTGGTTGGCCTTTTACCTTTTTCCGGATTCTGGAGCAAAGATGAAATCCTGGTTGCATTGGATGCGGCCTCCCATGGCCCCAATCGAACGATTTCCTACATTGTTCTCACCTGGATAGGCCTTATCACAGCGGGATTGACCGCATTTTACACTTTCCGGGCCTATTTTTTGGTGTTCTGGGGTGAGGTAAAAATCCCTATTGAAGTGCTTGCCCACGGAAATGGTGATCATGGACATTCGCACCCACAAGACAGTTATGATCCTCTCGCCGTGCTGTCCGATAAGACCGTGGCCCATGAATCCCCATGGATAATGACTCTTCCCCTGCTTGTTTTGATTCCCTTTGCCCTTGGGGTTGGTGGACTGTTTGGTCCCTCGCACACGATGTTTGATTTTTTGGCGGCAACCCCGGGGTATAGTGCATTTCATGGAGATTTTAGCACAAGCCATTGGGTGGCGTTCGCTTCCCAAGTATTTGGGTTGGGAGGTATCGGCCTTGCCTTCCTTATGTATGTATTGCACCCCAGATTGGCTGCCGTAACGAAAAAAGTTTCAGGATCGGTCTACAATCTGTCCTTGAATCGCTTTTATCTGGATGAATTGTTGACAATCCTGTTTGTCCGCTCGCTTCAGATCTTAAGTTGGTTAATCCAGGCTTTGGACAGGGAACTTTGGGACAAACTTGTCGATTCCGTGGCCCGGATCCCGGCATGGCTAGGTGACAAATTTCGACCTGTGCAAAACGGGCTTGTTCAGTTTTACGCCTTGGCGATGGCGTTGGGATTGACCATTTTCCTGGTATTCCTCGCCTTTGGGGATCGGCTTTTCCGCTAAGGATGCCGCTTAAGGACCACTCATGAAGGAAGCGCTTTTAGCCCTGATTGCCATACCTCTTTTTGGGGCATTGCTAACTGTATTTACGGCCAGGCATTGCCGTAATCGGGCCCGGACCATTGCCTTGACAGCAACTATTATGACGCTTGCAATAAGCGTTTGGTTGGTGGCGGTTGATTTTTGTGGTTGGGGTGGGCAACCTGGTTCGTATGCAGGGGAAACGCGCTTTCTGATCCTAGGAACCGGTGGCCCGGTTGACCCTTTACGGGGCATATCCTTTCATATCGGATTGGATGGCATTAGCCTGGGGATGATCTTCCTGACAGGCTTCCTTTTTCCTGCAGCCCTTTTCCTGACGGGTAAAGCCTCCCCTTTGAATGATTGGGGTTTTCTCGCCTGGTTTCAAGCTCTTCAGGGCCTTACTTTCGGGGCTTTCCTGTCACTGGACCTGGTTCTTTTTTATCTCTTCTTTGAGTTGACACTCATTCCCCTCTACTTCATGGTTGGGGGTTGGGGCGGGGGACTAAGGATTGAAGCCGCAACCAAACTTTTCCTTTACGGCTTAACGGGAAGCCTTTTCACATTAGGTGGAATTGTAGGTGTCAGTTTAGCTTTGGGTGGGATGGACAAGGGTTGTGATTTCTCCATTCCAAGGCTTGTTCTTGTAGCCCAGGATCGTGGCAAACCCATGGAAGCTTCCATGGAAAGGGTGGCCAAAGCAAAATCGGAAATGGAAAAAACCATGTCCGATAGGGAAAAAGATGCGGCTCGGGCCAGGTTTGACGAGGCGGAACATGACCTGTTTCAAAAACGCAAAGTGGAGGCACAGTGGTTCAATTGGCAAACCACCCTGTTTTTGATGCTCATGGCTGGCCTTGCGGTAAAGATTCCGATTATTCCTGTCCACTTTTGGCAACCCTTGGCGTATCGCGAGGCCCCAATTGCCCTAACGGTGGTTTTAAGTGCAGCTCTTGCCAAATTGGGCCTTTTTGGAGTGGTTCGAATCGTCCTTCCTTTGTTGCCTGATGCTTCCGTGAGGTTGGCCACTCCAGTCCTCGGGACTTTGGCAACCATCGGAATTTTGTACGGGGGATTGGCCGCTTTGGGCACCTCAAACCTTCGTTCGATGTTGGCATTCAGTAGTATCAGCCACTTGGGGTTCTGCCTTTTGGGTTTGGTTTCACTTAATGAAACCGGCCTCACCGGGGGTGTGCTTCAAATGATCAATCACGGCATTACCACGGGTGGGCTTTGGTTGCTTGCCCTTATCCTTCTGGAAAGGTTTCCCTCTCTGGAAATTCACACCTTTAGTGGCATGGGGAAGCGGTTCAAGGCGATGGGTGTCGTTGCGGTTTTGTTGGTGCTTTCCTCTGTGGGCCTGCCTGGCCTAAACAATTTTGTCGGGGAGGCTTTGTCCCTTTTGGGAATGTTTGCCCAGGGAGGGGAGGGACGCCAGCTTGCCGTCCTGGCAACCCTGGGTCTGATCCTGGGTGCCTGGTATATGCTTAATTTTTTGCTTAGAACTTTTTATGGTGATGAGCGGATACCAGCGACGGTTCAGGGTCGGATTCCCACCGACCTTACCGGTTGCGAAAAGATGGTCTTTACTTCAATCCTTGCCCTTTGTTTTTTGTTAGGCCTTTATCCCCAACCCGCCCTGAAAAGAATCTCGGCAGATACCCATCTTGTTGCCCGGGAATTGGGTGAAGCCAGGCGCCGTCAAATGGGTAACCCAATACCCGAAAACATCGGTTCCATGGTCCTCACCCATGGTTCTCCCAAGTCGGGCACGAATCAACCATCCGCACCCCAAACCCAAAAAGGGGGAGCCCGATAATGGATATGGACCTAACTCTTTCCAGTTCAAGTCCCAGCGATTTTCTCGCCTCGGTGGCCCCGGGATTCCCCGAATTTTTCCTTCTTGCCCTTGGGTCTCTTGTTTTCCTTGGTGGAACTTTCCGTCAGGATCGGCCACTTTGGGGTTGGATCAGTTTTTTTGGATTGGTGACTGCTTTGGCCTTGGCATTAAGACCTATTTTCCACTCCCCGATGGAAGGCAATGCCTACCATGGGCCACTGGTTTATGATGGGCTTTCCCAAACCCTTAGGCTGCTTACCTTTTTGTGTGGGGCCGGCTTGGTCCTTATGGGTTGGGAGGAAGGGGATTCCACCCATATAGCAGAGCGAAACGGGCTGATCCTTTTTGCAACCGCCGGGGCATCTTTGTGTGTGGCGGCAAACGACTTGGCGACCCTTTTCCTATCCCTTGAGTTGGTCAGCATACCAACCTATTTGATTCTTTTCCTGACTCGGGGGGACAAATTCGGGAGAGAATCAACCCTCAAATATTTCCTTTTAAGCATTTTTTCCTCGGCTATGATGCTTTTTGGATTTAGTTACCTTTATGGCATTACCGGATCTTTGCAGATTCCCGAAATTTTGGCGATATTGTCCCAAAGTAGCCTGAACCCTGTTCCCGAGGCGGTTCCTACTGCCCGTTTGGTGGGATTGGTAATGGTGGTGGCGGGGCTCGGTTTCAAGGTAACTGCTGTCCCATTTCACTTTTATGCACCTGATGTTTATCAGGGAACTAGCCATTTTGGGGCTTCCGTTTTGTCAACACTTCCCAAGATTGCCGGCTTTGCTGCCTTGGCAAGGCTTACTGGTCTCACCTTTGAAACCAATGGAGGCGTGTTTTTACCCTTCGAAAGCCAGTCCAGCTATCTCTTCTGGATTTTAGCCTCCGTTACCATGACCCTGGGTAATGTCATCGCCCTTTGGCAAACCAACCTGAGAAGGCTGTTTGCCTATTCAGGGATTGCCCACGCCGGCTACATGCTGGTTGCACTTTCCGTGGGGAAGGAGGTCGGTGCCACGGGAGCCTTGGCCGCATTGGTGGTATACCTCTGGGCCTATGTGGCCATGACCCTGGGTGTGTTTGCGATTTTCATTTACCTCGATAAAAAAGGCAAACATGTTGAAAAAGTGGAACACCTGAATGGGTTGGCAAAAACCGACCCGGTTGCCGGTGGAATCATGGTGGTTCTCCTCATGAGCCTGATTGGGCTTCCCTTGACAGCGGGGTTCATTGGCAAGTTGGCATTGGTGCAATGTGCCTTAAGAAGGGGACTTGAAAGTGCCATTACCGAAGCCCATCCCAATAGTGAATTAAGGCTCTTTTTTGGCCTCTCAATCATGATCCTTGTCAATGCGGCCATTGCCGGCTGGTATTACCTTCGCATGATTGGGGCCCTTTACCTGCGCAAGGGAAAAGATACACACCCATCCAACCGCCCTGTGGCCGCCTTGGTTACCGGGTTTGTCTGTGTGGTGGTTACTGTTGCCGTAGGGATATTGCCTGGCTTGGTGACTCGGGGAATAGGCGAGGTCCCATGGCATGGGATAAAGTCCAAAGCTGGGATGGCCAACCCCATGGATAAATCCCCCATGGAAAAACCACCCGGACATTAGCCCATGTCATCCTTGGGTCGCAAACCGTGGCCACCCGAGGAAATTTGGGCCAGATTTTCCCTGCCAATACCTTCCTCCGTTCAACCCATTCTTTCGGGTCAATCCCGTGCCTGGGTGTTCCGGGTTCAAACCCAATCGGGGGACTGGGCCCTCAAGGCTACTTGTCAAAGTTCCCAACAATTTCGATCTCGTTATTCGCAGCACGACCTGTTCAAAAAGGCAAATCTGTTTGATTCAGGAGACCTGCCGAAACCTCCGGTGATTTCCCTGGTTTACTACCTTGGATTTCTATGGGAATTGCTTCCATGGATCGTTGGGGAACATCTCACATGGAACCAAATGACCGATGGACATTGGACCGCCGCATCCGAATCGTTGGAACGGGTTCACCGTAGTTTGGCTTCGGCTGGGGGCCAATCGGTGCTTCCCTTTGCAAGATCCCGGGCGTTTCAAATCCGGTCTCAGGTGTTGCGAAACGCCAAGGCGGATGGGAGCAAAGGACAACCTCAATGGCCCTTGGTATTTGTTGTCCATCCAGCTTGGCAGAATGTACTTTCCTGTGTGAAAGAAGCGGTGGATTTGGCCATTTCCGATTTGAATCGAAGGGAAAAGGAGAAGGTTCGCCTTCAACCCATTCATGGCGACCCTCATCTTGGGAATTGGGTTTGGAAAGGACTCAAACCAAATGGGTTAATCGACTTCCTTTGTCCCATTGATCCTGCCGAAGCCGACCTGGCACGATTTGGAGGTAGCCATGATCCGGATTCCTTATCGAATATCACTCGTGTTTGCAGGGAATATAAGAAATCTGATGGGGTAGGCCCTGATCGAAAACTTGCCTTGGAGTTGGGATTTTCCGGTTTGATCTCCCGATTATTTCGGTGGAGACATTGGCTTGGGGAAGAACCAAATCCTGGAGAAAAGACCATTGGCAGGGTTTCAGGAATTGTTAGCCAGATTCCTGCCGCTTTTGCCTGGAGAAAACAATGGGGTTGACAGGAAAATGTTGCAAGGCGGGTACAAAAAAGCGGCCAGGGTTCCCCTGGCCGCTTCTGGACTATTGGCTGCAATCAAAAATACTAGCGTTTGCTGAACTGGAACGACTTGCGGGCACCCTTGCGACCGTATTTTTTCCGTTCCTTCATGCGGCCATCCCGGGTGAGAAAACCGGAATCACGAAGGCCACGCGCCATGGAATTGGCGGGATCTTCCACAACCGCCTCGGCCCCTTCCGAGGAAGCTACAGGGGCACCGGCACTTGCCAAACCGTACATTTTTTTGATTGCCCGGGCAAGGCCTTGGCCAACCGCTCCGGCTTGGCCGGTACCACCACCACCCTTGACATCGGCCACCACATCGATCCGACCACGAAGGTCGGTAACCAGAAGGGGCCCTTCGACAAAATAGCGATCCTTGTCTTCATGAAAGTAGGCGACAAAATCCTTGCCGTTGATTTCGATTTTGCCTGTTCCTGCGAAAATCCGAACACGGGCAACCGAGGTCTTGCGACGACCGGTACCCCGATAAAACTTGGTTTTGGTAACAGTGGAAGCCACGATCAATCTCTCCTGGACTTAAGCTTGGGGGGTAAGGGTACGGGGTTGTTGAGCTTGGTGCGGATGCGTTGCACCGGCAAACAGTTTAAGCTTGGTCATTTGTTGGCGTCCCAATCGGGTCCGGGGGACCATACGCCTTACGGCCTCCATCAGGATGTGTTCGGGCCTACGAACCATAAGGTCTTTGGCACGAACCCGTTTTTGACCACCAGGATAACCCGAATAGCTTTGATATTCCTTGGTTTCGAGTTTGCGCCCGGTGAATTTGACTTTGCTTGTGTTGATTACAACCACAAAATCCCCGGTGTCCACATGGGGGGTGTAATCCGCCCGATGTTTGCCACGAAGAATCGAGGCAATTTGGGTTGCCAAGCGGCCCACTACCAAATCGGAAGCATCAATGACCCACCATCCATGCTTCACTGAAGCCGGCTGGGCCATGGTTGTCGTCGTCATGAGAAACTACCCTTTGAAAAATCCGTAAGCTGCTAACATAGCAGAATATCAGGGCAGGTCAAGCTCTGGGAAAGATTCCCAAGGATTAGAACCCGATTTGATCCGGCTTGGCGTTTTTTTAAGAATGACCCGCAAAAAAGCATCCCCCAAGCACCACCCCTTAACGAAATTGGACCTGAAAAGCATAATGGTGAAAGCCACTGGTGCTATCAAGTTGGTCAATAATGCTAAGGAAGTATGCCTTTTCGCCCTCCCAAGGGATTTCTAGTTCCTGATTTTTGTCCCATTCAAATGCCTTGACAAGGTCCCCCTGGGCGTTGTGGAGCATGAAATAGGGCCTAAGTAAGGTCATTTGGGGTGCTTTTGGACCGGAAAGGACAAGTGACCGGCTTCCTTTAGGGCTAAAAAGGGCAAAAACATCGACATCTTTTGCAGGGGAAATCGAGCCTACAATCAGCTGATTGGGTAGGCATTTTTGGGCTTCTTCAAATCCCCCATTGGGTTCCTTTTCGTTTTGAATGGCCAATAGGGACTGCGTTAGTGCAAAGTCAAAGGGTTTGGGAGAGCCTTTGGATTGAAAACGCAATGTGGTTGGGGCAGGGGATCCCTCGGGCCATTGGAGCTCGATCTGGCTTTCTCCACCTTCCAATGGTTCCCGATTGGCGGGAGGGGCTGATTTCTCCTTTTGAACGATTTTCAGGGTAAGGGATTTCCCGTCCTTGGAAATGGCTTCGGCCTTCTCAACCGATTCAAGTGCCATACCCCTCAGGGTAAGTTTGGATTGGCCCTTTGGAAAGAAATTGGGGAGGGGCCATCGATCAGCCAAAAGGATTTTGGGCTCAACACCCTTTTTTGCGACCTCTTTTGGGTTTTGTGCTTCCACCCACAAAAGGGAACAAAAAACCGAAGCAATTGCCCCGAGAAACCAGGGTCTCATGCGAAAAGCTCGTGAATGTTGTCCCCTTGGTCCAAAATTTCAATGGGTCGACCATCCGGGCTGAATAATGGCTTCCTGGGGTCAATACCCAAAGCGTCAAAAATGGTGAAGGCAACATCCGCCGGGGAAACGGGTCTTTTGGCGGCAAAGCCACCTGTTTTATCTGTGGCCCCAATGACTTGACCGGGCAATACTCCGGCCCCGGCAAACCAAAGGGAGGCCGCTTGTCCCCAATGGTCCCGCCCCGCATCCTTGTTGACCTTGGGGGATCGACCAAATTCACCAAATACCGTAAGCAAGGTGTCCTCCATGAGGCCCCGTTGGCCAAGGTCCTCCATCAGAGCCGACAATCCCAAATCCAGGTCAGGAAGTTTTTTGTCCAGGCTTTGATAAATCTTGGCATGGTGATCCCAGCCACCATAATTGATGGTGGCAAAAGTCACACCCCGTTCCATGAGCCTTCTTGCCAAAAGGCAACTTTGGCCAAAGGTGGACTTGCCGTATCGTTCCCGAATTTTGTCCGATTCCTCTTCGATGGCAAAAGCCCTACGGGCCTCGGGGAAAAGAACCATGTTGGCGGCCCGTTTGTGGAATTCATCAAAAGTGGATAATTGATCGTTTTTATCCACCTTCCTGGCAAGGTCATCGACAGCACTTAACAATGTCTGGCGTCTTTTTTGTCCGTTGGAAGAGTCGGGCGTGGTGGGGCTAACATCCTCAACCTTATAGCCAGTTAGACTAGGATCACCGGTACGAAAGGATTCGTAACGGCCCCCGAGATAAGCACTTTTTCCCAATTCCCAGGTAAAGGACGGGTTTTTGGGAATGGAAACATAGGGGGGCAGGGTGCTGGTAAATCCTTTTTGGTGGGCAACCACCGCCCCGATTGCGGGATAGTCTCCAAAAGGGGTGCCAAACCGGCCAGAAAGGACCCAGTTGGTGGCCGTTTCGTGGTGGTCATTGTTATGGGAACCGGACCGGATAAGGGTTGCCTTGGCCAGGCTTTGGGCCAAAAGGGGCATTTTTTCGCTGAAACGGATGCCTGGCAAGGCGGTAGCAATGGAGGAATATTGCCCCTTGATCTCGGCGGGCGCATCCGGCTTGGGATCGAAGCTATCGTGATGGGAAAGGCCCCCACCCAAAAAAACAAGAATAGCCCGTTTCGCCCGGTTGCCCTTGGCGGTTGCCGACTGGGCTTGGCGGCTTAGGATTTCTGGCAAACCAAGTGCCCCCAAAGCTCCAGCGGTCAAAAAAGTTCGTCTCGATTGGGCGTCGGGATGAATGCGAATCATGAGTAAGTCCCCGAAGAAGTGTCCATTGGTTGGTTAATGTTGGAAGGCAAATTCCTTGGAGTTCAATAATGCCCATAAAAGGTCCGAAAGAACCACTTCCGGTTTGTTGGTCGCAAGTTCCTTTTCCAGAAGGAGGACCACTTTGGGATCCATGGGCCGGGTGAAAGCGGCCATGTGCAGATTTTTGGCGATTTCCAATGGTTCGGTTTTTTGGGAAAGAGCGGTTTGAATGGCCCCTTTGGCATGGCCAATTTTGATTTGGATTTCCCGGTTGTTCTGGAGGTGGAGAAGTTGGGGAAGGGTGACTTCCCCTTCCCTTTCACAAGCGCAAGCTGTAACCCGTTCAGACCTGCCAAAAACTTTTAGAAAATACGAAGGAAAGGTGGGATCAGGGATTTGCTGGGACCGTATTCCAACGGGATAGCCTGGAAAGTTGTCCGGGATGCAGGTAACCTGGCTGATGGCATCAAGTAATTGCTCGGCGGGAAGCCGTCTTGCCGGGAAGTGGGAAAAGAGTTTTTGGTCGTCGGCGTTGGTGATTAGAGTGGTGCTGGATTGCTGATACACTTTGGAAATCATGATGAACCGGATGATGTGTTTAAGGGACATTCCACCCTTGTCAAATTCTTTTGCCAGCAGATCAAATAGCTGGGGATCTACCGGGGGATTCGTTGCCCTAAGGTCATCAACAGGTTCGACCAACCCCCTCCCAAATAGTTCTTTCCAGATGCGATTTGACATTCCCTGGGCCATCTGATTGCGGGCCGGGCCAGTCATCCACTGTGCCAAGGCCAACCTGGGGTCTACCTCTTTACCCAATGGGGAAAGGGTGCGATCCAGGGGGCGAGGTGCAAGAAATTGACCTGTACGGGGTTGGTTGGTGCCCGGCCGTGATTCCGGTTTTACCTCAATCAATCGGGATACACCCTTTTCCGGTTCTTTTCTTTCCAATTTCAACCGGGAAAAGTACCCTGCATAGTGGTAATAGTCGTCTTGGGTGTAACGCTCCAAAGGATGATTATGGCATTGGGCGCAACCAATCCGAATTCCCAAAAAAGCCTGGGCGGTCGAAGCGGCCACTTCGGACCTTGTTGGGTCCTGGTTTTCACCCACCGTCACAAGGAAATACCCAACCGCAGGAGAATCAACAACCGAACCGGATGCCGTCAGGATTTGCCTTGTCAGTTGGTCCCAGGGGGTATCAAGGGCGACCTTTTCCCTTAACCAGGTATGGAAAGACCTGACGCCCTGGATGCCCCGGACATCGTGGTCGCGTTCCTTGCGATTTTGGAGGAGGTCTGCCAAAAAAAGAGTCCACTTGTCTACAAATGCGGAACTTGCCAGGAGGCGGTCCAAATAGGCCAGCCGGCGATTTGGGGACTTGTCCTCAAAAAACAAACGAACCTGTTCCTTGGTTGGGAGGAGGCCCGTGGCATCAATTGTCGAACGGCGCAAATAGGTGAAATCATCACAAGCAGGCGAAGGGGGCAATCCTAGCGAACTTTGGTTGGCTCCAAGGATTTGGTCTATGGGATGTTGGTTGGCAAGTGTGGATAAACCAGAGGGTTTATTCTCCCGGTAGGGAACCCTTACCGAGGCAGTTGCTACCTCGGTTCCAAACGAAGCACGAACGGCAGTGATGCCTGGGCGGATCGACCTGGTTTGACCTGAGAGGGTGCACTCCAACATTCCACTATCATTGGAATCGAAACGGCACAACCAGGTTACATCTGACTCAGTTCCATCCGTGTAACGGGCCTTGGCGGAAAAGGAGAGGTCTTGCCCCTTTTCCATAATGACCGAGGTGGGGAAAATGGCCAAGGATTGGAGCGGAGCCTCTTTAGGGTCAGGCCCGGGCATTCCCCCGGCAATCCAGCGGGATAAAACTCCATAGGGACGCGAGCTTTGGGGAAAAAGTTTGCCCCCTTCATGGGGTGTGAGCCCTATTGCCTTGCGAAGGATTAGGCTTTCATTGGGAAAGGAGCGGTTTGCTCGCCTTGCCATGAACTCCTTGGAGAGCCAGGTGTGATCCTGATCAGGGGCAAAACCGCGCAAGGACAGTCGAAATCCATTTTGCCCGGATCCTTTGCCATGACAAGCGCCTTGATTGCACCCAAACCTGGTCAAAATCGGGAGGATTTCACGGGAAAACGAAGGGACCTCCTCTGCCCGGACAAACCCGCCAAAGCCCATTGCAATTAAAAGACAAAGAAACCGAAAGCGCATAGGGGGAATTCCAGGGAGGGAAACAGGTGCAAAATCGGTGGGGAGGATACCTTTCAGGATAGCCTGGATGGGGCGTTATTGCAATAAATTCGGTTTGTCCCCTCTTGGATGAAATGCTCTATGGATGGATTTTAGGCGTTCCCTATCCACATGGGTGTAGCGTTGGGTGGTTGTGATGCTCGAGTGTCCAAGCATTTCCTGCACCGCCCTTAGGTCCGCCCCTCCGCTCAAAAGGTGGGTAGCAAAGCTGTGCCTTAGGGTATGGGTGCTTACCTTGTGGTTAAAGCCAAGTGCCCTGACATGGCGTTTGACAACATACCATATTTGGGCCCGGTTGAGGGGTTGCCCCGAGGTTGTCGCAAAAAGGGTGGTATTGGACCCTGGTTGAAGGATGAGGCCTGGTCGTGCGTGGGAAAGGTAGTCTTGAATGGCCTGAATTGCAGGGCGCCCCAGAAGCACCAGCCTCTGTTTCGAACCCTTGCCGGTGCAACGACACCATGCTTCTCCGAAATGGATGTCCCGAAACTTAAGCCCGCAAACCTCGGAAGCCCGGCACCCGGTGGCGTAAAGCGTTTCCAAAAGGGCCCGATCCCTCAGGTAATGGCGATGGGTAGGATCGGGACCGTTAAGGAGGCGGTGGACCGATTCCGGACTAAGAACCTGTGGAATTTTGTGCCAAAGGCCAGGGGACGCCAACAAATGAACCGCACTGTCCCCGACCTTTTCTTCCAGTTTGAGGAACCGATAAAAACCACGAAGGGCCGCCAAATTGCGTGCCACCGAAGGCGGGGCAAGGTCAAGGGATTTGAGGTGTTCCAAATAGCTTGAAAAATCATCAAGGGTTGGGGTCAAATGATTACGAAGGCCCGTTTCGGTAACCCAATCGGTGAAGTGGTTTAGGTCCCTTTGATAGGCGGAAAGGGTGTTGGGGCTCAATCCTCGTTCCGAGGTTAAGTAGGCCCGAAACGAACGAATATCCGAATCAAGTTCCATTAGGCCATTGGGGATGGCCCTTTTTTTGATCGGTGCCAACAATTGGGGTGGTTTGGCGGGAAACTTGGGAACGATTTTAGGCCGGATGTTTTTCCGGGTGGAGCCAGATAAAGCTTTTTCCGAGTCGGCCGCCATAATTCCCTGCCGAAATCCTGATTAAACCACGGGTGTCCTTGCAAGCATCGATCGCCCGAACGGTTGCCCGTTGGATGGTGGCTACATCCTGACCATTGAGTATCAATTCCATGATCGACACCACCCCATTGGGAACTTTGGATTGATCCCCCAACTTGGTTTTAAGGGTTGGGCAAAAGGCCTCATAAGTGCTAGCAATGGCAAATTTATAGCTTGAACCGGCCTTTGACCCACTTGAGGCAAGTCCACCCGGGAAAGGGGCAATAACCCCCGGTTCAAGCATGGCAGCTTCGTGGGCCCGCTCCGCAGCCAAAAGGGCGGAATCGACGGAATCCCCCATAAACCAAAGATTGCCACCCATTACCCCATCCCGGTAGCCGAAGCGGCGGTCAAGAATGAATTCTCCCCCGAGAATGGGCACTACCCATACTTTGCGACCATGGCGAACATCGCGGAATTGATGACGGTCCCCAAAGTAGGCTAATTTTCTCCCCAAAGGGACCCAGTCGCCGTCCTGAACCGGGGAAAAACAGGAGGCGGTGGCACAGGTAAGGACATTTTGGGAAACCCGAACCAAAAGAGACCTACCCAAAGCCTCCACCCGGTCCTTGCGAAAACGGGGAACATGAAACTGGACCAAGGCCCCGGGGCGACCATCAGGGGTTTGGTACGATTCGTCTCCACCGGGGCCGACATACCGGTCAAGGGCGGCTTCGCAGTCACAAAGGATCGAGCTTGCGGCGTTCCCGGTGCTGGCCAAAACGGCAATATCAAGCCATTTTCGGTCCCGGGCGGTGATAAGCACCTCGGCGAAAATACTGCGAAAACCTTCTGCGTAGGTATCCTCGATTTCGGCAGCCATGGATTGTGATGTCCTTTGCTTAGGGGCCTTTTCGACCAAGGCCCAAGTGGCTCGTTTTTTCAGTCATGATTTTGTCCATGAACATATCGTGGGAGGCCGTTGGGATTTCCGGGAAAAGTTGGCATTCAAAGGCCAGGGCGATAAAAGGGGTGTCTTTGCGGGCGTGTTCAAGCAGTTTGTCATAATAGCCAAAACCATGCCCCATCCGGGCTCCGCGACGATCAAAAGCCACCCCGGGTACCACGATCAGGTCGATTTCCTGGACATCGACCCGGTATTCGGGCAAATCACGAAGTACCGCTTTGGGTTCAAGAATCTTGTACATGCCAACGGTTAGGTCATCCATGGACCTCAGGTGGAAGAGTTGGAGGAACCCATCCACGCAGTAGGGCACAACGATTTTTTTGGTGGATAAAAGGGCGGATGGAATAAAATGTCGGGTCCGCACCTCGCTACGAGCATCCAGGTACCACAGAATGGTATTGGCTTTTTGGTATTCTTCCGAGGCCACCAAAGTCTGGCAAATGCCCAAACTAAGGCCATCCTTTTCCGGTAATTCATTGCGAAGCCGATGGGCTTCCTCACGGATGACTTTTTTTTTGGCTTGGAACTCGGCCAGGTTTGTGGTTGACATGTTGGTTTTTTCCCCGATGGATCCGATGGGGCCCCGTGAAAGGCAAAAAAATTGAAATTGGGTGACCTATGGACTCATTTCATCAATGGCCCAAGGATTGTGAAGCCCTTTTAGACCAAAAATGTGGTTTGGCTGCTCCTTTTACCGGAAAAACCGTTGAAGTTGGGGGATTTTTTTAAGATTTTCCTTTTTTTAACTTGAGATCCGCCCCCTTCACAGGTGTTAATGGAGGGTACGGAGAAATGTAATGAAACGATTCTGGAAGCAATTTTGCCTGTTTGTATTGGCGGGTACTCTTTTGGAAGGGTGCCAAAATACTGGTAATTCCACCAACCGTACCACCAAAAAACCATTTGGGCAAAGATTATTTGGAACCCTTGGAGACCCCGCTCGTCCAGCAACAACTCCTGGAAATGGATCCGCCAGGGGCTTGCCTAATGGAGTCCCAAACGGGTCGGTGCTGACGCCTCCTCCCGGTGCCACTATACTGGATGCAAACGGGCAACCCTTGCCCCCGGGTCTTGCCCCACCTCCGGGGACCGTTGTCCCGGCCAATACCTTTGGCGTACCGGGTAACCCATCCCTACCGTTGACCACAAACCCCCCTTCCGGTGGTAGCATTGAGGCCGGGACTCCCTTGAGCCCTCCTCCCTTTGGGGCCTTACCCCCTCTTCCGCCGACGGTGACAACCAACCCGGCCCCATCGCCCACCGGGCCGATCCAGTCCCAATCCAAAAGGATATCCAATGAGGAGATGCATAATGCGGTTCGGTTGGGAATTCCTGAAACCCCACTAAATGAGGCGATTCCAAAAACAAAAATCGAAAAATCGGACAATGTGGCTGGAGCCCAGGTGCCTCAGGTTTCCGGTATCCCTTCTCCGTTGGATATTCCCCGATTTGTAAAAGTGAAAAATGGTTTAGCCTTTGGGCGACAACCCTTTCCGGATGGCATCGTTTGGCTAAGGCAGGCTGGGTTCAAAAAGGTGATCCATATCGCCGGGTCATCGGAGTTGGATGATGCCGCCCAAAGGCTTTTTGAGCAGGAGGGCATTCAGTACATTCGTCTGGAAATCCTACCTGAAAAATTTGATCAGGCTTTGGTAAACCGGTTTGCCGGGACCTTTGTCGATGCCGAAAAAAACCCTGTTTTCATTTATGACCGGGATGGCTCCCGCCTTGGTTCCCTTTGGATGGCCCATCGGGTTTTGAACGAAAAGAGTACCCTTGGCCAAGCCAAATCCGAGGCGGAAACGGTTGGTTTTCATTATGAAAAAACCGCAACCAATGACCCCGTTCGCAAGGCCTTGGACAAGCTCCTGTCTGCCTTTTAATATCACCCGATTTCATTAAATACAAACCGAGTCGTTTTTCGGCCAACAAATCGTTTTGGGCAGGAGGGGTCCATGCAGGAGCAACGGCTTCCCCGGGTTTTGGGTTTGATTTCTGCCTCAAGCATGGTCGCAGGATGTGTAATCGGTTCCGGGGTTTTTCGAAAGGCACCTATTCTTGCCCAAAATCTCCCGGACCTATTTTGGATCATCTCTGTTTGGATTCTGGGTGGTTTCTTTGCTTTTCTGGGGGGTCTCTGTTTTGCCGAATCTGTATCCCGTTTGCCCCAGGCGGGGGGGAATCATGGCATCCTGACGGTAGCGTATGGTCCCATGTGGGGATTCCTTTGGGGATGGACCGATTTTTGGATCATTCGGTCCGCTTCGATTGCGGCCCTGGTTTCCATTTTTGTCGATGCATTTGCCGATCTATTACCGACCGGCGGTCAGTCCATGGGAGGATTGGCGCGGGTGGTTTTGGGGAGTTTTATCCTCATGGGGCTTGGGGGAATACAACTTTTTGGGATTGCTTTAGGCGCAAGATTGATGGTCGGGATAACCGCAATCAAGATTTTGTTTTTGTTGGTATTGGCAACACTTCCCTGGTTGGGATTGTGGTTTCCTGAGGGTGCATCCCAAATCACCAATCTAACGACCCAAGCCGGGGGGCAACCTACCGGTTTCTACGCCCGTTTAGGGGGTTTGGGGACAGCTCTATTGGCGGTCCTTTGGGCCTACCATGGCTGGGGCAACATCGCCCCCATTTCCGAGGAGATTAAGGACCCCAAGAGCAACATTCCAAAAGCCCTATTTCTCGGCATTGCCATCGTCACCGGCCTCTACATTCTGGTAAATCTCGGCTATCACCTGGTTATGCCGATGGCGGAAATGGCATCAATTGCTCACCACAAAGCGGTGGCTACCGAGGTTTTTCACAAGTTGTTGGGTGCCCCTGGGGTCACTCTTGCCAGCTTGGCCATCCTTTGCTCGGTTTTGGGTTCGTTATCTGGCAATCTTCTTGCCGGCCCCCGGTTGCCTTTTGCCATGGCAAGGTCCGGCCAGGCACCCCATTTTTTGGCACAGCTGCACCCGGTTTATAGAACGCCCATTTGGTCTACGGTGGCTCTTGTCAGTTGGTCGGTGAGCCTTTTATGGTTGGGGCTATACCTAACCACTTTGGGAGAAATATCCCTTTTGGGATGGGTCAAAATACCCATGGAAGCCTCCGCGGATTTGTTCGATTGGTTGACCAATTTTGCCATGTTTGGCTCAATTCTTTTTGAATCAATGGGAGTGGTATCCGTCCTCATGTTAAGGCGGAGGGCCGGATCCTGGAACGGGTATCGATGCCCATGGGTCCCGCTAATCCCCTTGGTGTATCTGATTTTGCCGGTCTTTTTGTTCTTCAATATGGTTCAAAAACAATCGAGTGAGGCGGTTATGGGGATTCTGTTTTCATTGGCCGGAATGATAACTTACCTTGTCTTTTACAGGGGAAAAGGGCGGGTTGTGGAAATGGCCCACTGAACCCCTGTCAAGAAAATCGGTTAGGCCCCCTGGCCACCCAAATCGGCAAGGCCATTGTAAAAGGAGTGGGCAATTACCGGAGTCCCGGCACCTCTTAACAGAAACGCAATTCCCAACAAAGCTCCTGAAGCTGCCCGAAACAGGAAAACTTGCTTTTCCTGGGGGGTTTGGGGTGGGCCATGGTGGTGGGCTATCGAAAAGAGCAAAGCACTCAGGATGGTTGCAAAAAGGGCAGAAACAATCGTTCCGGTTCGGAAATAAAGTAGGACCTCATAGAAGATCCCCAATAAGAGGATTCGAAAAACCCCTTCCTCATAGACTGCCGCACCCAATAGGGAAACGGATTTTACGGCTTGTTCCTGGGTCATAAGGGCCAATTCAGGAATCAATCGGCTCCAGAGCCTGGCGGCCACCCATAGGATCAAGGCCACTCCAAAGCCTTCCAAAACCATGCCGGGAAGTTCTCCCAGGGAGAGGAAAAACCCCGGTTGATAATGGGCAAGGAATTTCCAAATCAGGGCTCCGATAATGAGCGCGGTAGGAAACCACTCCCCTCCGGGAATGAGGTCCCCACACCACAACTTCAGGCGGCCATCCAATTCCCCCGAAGCGTTGACCCCTGCCGTGAGGTGGAAATAGTGTTTCAACCCTTCATAAAGGCTAAGTAAACCACCCACCACCATAAGGTCGGCCAATGGCGACCGCCCGAAGGGTTTGGCGCCATGGATTTGAGGGGTGTGGCTCATGATTTGTTTCCACCCAGGCTCAATTGGGCAATTTTTTGACGCAAATTGGCCAGCGGAAGATCCCTGATCAAGGAGTGGTCCTTTGGACCCAAAGTCACCGTGGCCAGTTCATTACCCATTGGGGAAGGCCTCCCCCATCGTAAGGCACGAAAACTAGGGTGACTGGAGGGGTTTCCAAAAACCAACAGGGTTCCCATGATGGAATGATCCACAGGAATCCACTCGGAAGCGAACGGGTGGTTGCATTTTCCGAAAGGATCAGGTTTTGTGGATTGGCAAAAGGCCCATGGACCTTGAGGGCTGCCCTTTGTTTTCAAGGGGAACCAATTTTCCTTTGGGTTGGGGCTTTCAATAGGGGCCGGGTGGGGTTTTAAAGCGTCAAAGGCAGCCTTATGCATGGCCCAAACGCCCTCAGCAAAGGCGTCCAGAGTTGCCATCCAGGCCCTGACCAACGGGGTGCGGTCGGTTAGGGGAACCCGTTCCCAAGGCAAAAGCCATAGCCCCAGGAATCCCGATTGTTGGCTAAACCGGACAATGGAGGCTGCCAGGGCGGAACGAGCGCCATCATCGATTGAATGGAACGGTGTATCAGCCAATTGGATTAATTCAAAATAGCTTTGGGCTCTTTGGTGCCAAAGGCAAATTTTATCCCAAAGGGGCAGGAGGATTGTTTCCAGGGCAGCAGCCAGGGGATCCAATATTTCCTGGTTGGTGGGAAAGGATGGGATCAATCTTAATGCCGCATCCGCCACCTGAACAATTTTGGAGAATTCAGAAGGCTCTAAAATAACCTCGATTTCCGGGGCCCCGGATTCCGCACGGGCTTGCCAACCCTTTAGTTCATTGGTAAGAGCCAGCCCTTTTTGGACGAGGTGGGTTTTCCGCCAGGAAAACGGTTGGTTTGTTCCAGGAAAGGGCTGGGTTTCCACGCCGGGTGGCAATCGTTCCAAGTCGGTTTTGGAAGCCAACTTGGCCAATTTCTCCAAGGGCAAGAGGGGCCTATCCAAAAGGGAAATTTGGAAGCGAAGGTCACGAATCCGGTCCAAAAGCAGCCCTGGATTAACCACCTTCTCCTCCCCAAAATCCAAGCAGAATCGACCACCCTTCCTTATCGGAAAAGGAAAGATGTGACCTTTAGGATTTTGAGGGTTTGGTTAAATGGGATGGTTGGAGGGGGAGTGACGGGGCAAAGGCGATTGGGATTTGGCCTTCGTTTCCTCAAATCTTCGGGCAAGCGTTTGGAGGATTCTTAAAATGGCACCAAGGAGTTAGTTCAAAATGTCTATTTCGACGGATAAATCCAAATCGAAGGTTGGCGAAGGCATAAGAGTCCTGGTTGTTGATGATGACAAAGCCCATGCCGAGGTGGTTGCGGAAAGTTTGGAACGGGTTGGTTATGAAACAGACCGGGTTAACAGTGGTGCCGCCGCCTTCAAAAAGTTGGAAAGTGAACCATTTGACATCATCGTCACGGACCTAAGGCTTGGTGACACCGATGGTTTGGTAGTGTTACAGGCTAGCAAGGCCCATAATCCGGATTCAGAAGTGGTGGTTATTACCGGCCATGCCGATGTGCGAACGGCCGTGGATGCCATTAAACAGGGTGCGGCGCATTATCTCACCAAACCGCTCGACATGGGCGAGTTGCGATCGGTTTTGGAACGGGCCAGTGAAAAGGTTCGTTTGGCCCAGGTAAACAGCGATCTTCATCGGCAGTTGGATGAAAAATTCGGCTTTGAAGGGGTGGTAGGGTCCAGCCCTAAAATGCACGATCTCATCGCTAAACTGCGTCATATCGCTCCCACCCAAGCTACCGTCCTTATCCAGGGGGAGACAGGAACCGGCAAGGAACTGGTTGCCAAGGCCCTTCATAATAACAGCCCCCGCCGAGCCAAACCTTTTGTGGCAATGAACTGTACTGCATTAAATGAAAACCTTTTGGATGATGAATTGTTTGGTCATGATGCCGGGGCGTTTACGGGTGCGGAAAAACTCCGGAAAGGGCGGTTTGAGTACGCCAATGGCGGAACACTTTTCCTGGACGAGATTGGCGATATGCCCATGCTTCTCCAGGCCAAGCTTCTCCGGGTCCTGGAAAATAACGAAATCACCCGCATTGGGTCGAATGAATCAATGAAAGTAAATGTTCGGGTTGTCTCGGCGACTCACAGGGACCTGGACCAGGCTGTGAATGATGGCAAGTTTCGCCAAGACCTTTATTTTCGCCTGAACAGGCTCAAAGTGCGCATTCCCCCTTTGCGGGAACGCCGTGAGGACATTCCTCTTTTGGCCACCCACTTTATGAAGGAATTCAATCAGCATCACGGCAAGCAAGGTGGGTCCATTTCGGAGGCGGTTCGCCGGGCGATGACTACCTACGATTGGCCGGGGAATGTTCGGGAATTGCGCAATTTTGTTGAGAGCATGGTTGTTTTGGACAGAGACGGGATCCTGGGGGTGGAGGATGTCCAGGAGGGGGAGGTCCTAAACCGGATTCCTTCTGCCCAGTTGGTTCATCATGGACCGGATGGCCTGATTGGTAGACCCCTTAGCGAAGTGGAACGCTATTACATCGAACAGGCACTTACCTTGATGCAGGGCAATCGCGAGGAGGCGGCAAAGGCACTTGGTATCGGTGAACGAACCCTTTACCGGGTGATTCAGGATTGGAAACTTCAAGACAGAATCAAGGAGGCCCTGGCCCAGGGGGGTGGGGATTTGGCCAAGGCAGCCGTAATCCTTGAGATGACGCTTGCCACCCTTCAAAGGAAGATGAAAAAAATGGCAATGCTCGATGAGGACATGGACGAGTGAGTGAAGTATTGTCCGGTGAGTGTGTGATCGAAAGGGTGCCTCGACGACCCATTCATCGCCTTGATGCCCTTACCATTGCCCAAATCGCGGCTGGTGAGGTGGTGGAACGGCCAGGCAGTGTTGTCCGCGAATTGGTGGAAAACGCTGTGGATGCCGGTGCCAAGCGTATTGAAGTGGATTTTGAACAGGGAGGTATTGAACTCATTCGCATTGTGGATGATGGACACGGCATTACCCGGGAGGAAATTGCCCTGGCCCTCACCTCTCATGCGACATCAAAACTCTCTAAAAGTGAGGATTTGGACCAGATCCAAACCCTTGGCTTTCGGGGGGAAGCTTTGGCGAGTATCGGTAGTGTTTCCCGGACCCTTCTTCAAACCAGAACTGCTGACCAGACAGTAGGGGCCCAAGCCTCCTGTGATGGTGGCGTTTTGGGTCCGATCACCCCGTGGACCGGGCCCCAAGGTACCCGGATTGAGGTCAGAAATCTCTTTCATAACACCCCTGCCCGGCGCAAGTTTCTCAAAGCCCAATCCGCCGAAACCACCTTTTTGATAGAAACAGTTCAACGGTTGATGCTCGCCCTTTCAAGGTTGGGTGCCATGGCACCCCATTTGGTGGTCCGTAACCAGGGCAAGGTGGCTTTGGAATGTCCCTCTGGAGCAATGCTCCGTGAACGGGCCGAGATCCTTTGGGGTGTCGAGGTTGCATCCGACCTTCTGGAGCTTGAAGCCAAGGGCCCAGGCATTAAACTCACTGGGGTCATTGGTAACAATCGCCTGGACCGGGCCACCAGCAAGTTTCAGCATTTTCTCGTGAATGGAAGGTGGATTCGCGACAAAAGTTTAAATCATGCCCTTATGGAGGGATTTCGCGGTTTGATCATGGTGGGTCGATTCCCGGTTGGTATTTTGATTTTGGAAGTTGAACCAGGCTTGGTCGATGTCAATGTTCACCCGGCAAAAGCCGAGGTTCGCTTCCGGGATTCGCAAGTCGTCCATCATTTGGTCTTCAAAGCAGTTCGGGAAAGGCTTCGTCGGGAAAATATCCATCCCACTCTTACCATGACAACCAGCTTGGCAGGGACAAAAAGCCTTCCCATGGGGTTGGGGGCGGCGGCCTTTTCGCCCCTATTGTTTACACAGCAAAACCAATGGCAAGATTTAGGTTCCTTTGGCCCTCCTGATGAGCATCCATTGGCGTTAAAACCGCCAGTAAGACCCGCCCCTGGTTTGGATTTCCCAAAGGAATTCCCTCGGGGGCTTGGACCACCCTCCTTGCATGAAATTGCAAGTAATCTTTCTCCAAAAATTGAACCGTTAGCCGCTTGGGAAAATGGATTACCAACCGAATCAAGGGTTTCAGAGCCACATGGGGTTTCCAATCCAAATCCAACCCCCAACCAACCCAACCCCAAGAACCTATTTCCCGCAAACCATGCTCTGGGTCGGTTTGTTCAGGTTTTCGACTCTTATTTGATCGTTGAAATTGAGAAAGGGGTCATGGTTATTGACCAGCACGCCTTACACGAACGCATTCTCTTCGATCAGATCAGGAAAAGATTGGAATTGGGAGCTTTGCCCATGCAAAAACTTCTCATTCCCGAGGTGGTGGAGTTTCAATCGGGCCAGGCCCAGGCAATTCTTGACCAAAAAACAGCGTGGGAAAAACTCGGTTTTGAAATCGAATCATTTGGCGGAGGTGCAATTGCCCTTGGGGGGTTTCCGGTGGTTTTGGCCCATCGGTCCCCCTCTGCGGTTTTTCAAAATTTGGCCGAGAAATTACTTCAAAATGATTTGCTACCAACCCGGGAAGAGATGCTCCATTCGCTTTTGGCTATGATTGCCTGTCATAGTGCCGTTAGGGCCAATGAACGCCTTACCCCACTCCAGATGGAGGCGTTGGTGGAACAGAGGCAACTAGCCTTGGATCCCAACCATTGCCCCCATGGCCGACCAACTGCCCTCCTATTATCAAGGCAAGACCTTGAGAAACAGTTTGGAAGGATTTAAGGAAAAGAATGGGTCTGTCTGGCTCAAACCCGTCCAAAGGTTACGGGTTTTGTGGGTAACCGGATTGGATAAACTACCCGGGCCCGTTAGGATGAATTCATAATAGCCTCTACTTTTTTAAACCTCTCAACGGGGGATTATCTGATGCAAATGTGGCTTCGGTTGGTGGGCATTTTTTCGCTTTCTCTGCTAACCTTGTTAGGCTCGGTTTGGACTCCGGAACGGATTTCTGCCGAGGATTCCCCAGAATTTGTTGTTTTTCAGGAGGAAACCAAAAAGGGGGACCTGAAAAAAGATCTGGAAACCAAAAAGGGAGATCCGAAGAAGGATTTGGAAAAGAAAAAAGAGCCGGACCCAAAAAAAGATTCCGGATCTGATGGGACCATGAAGAAAAAGGTCATCAGCTCCAAAAAAGAGAAAGCGGAAGTGCCCAAGAACCCCTATGTGAAAATCAATACCATAGTGGGCAAGGTGAGCAAATACGATGATAGCAGCAATAGCCTCACTGTGAAAGTACCTATTCCCGTTTTCAATGGGAAAAAATTCGAGCCCAAGGAAATGGATGTAAAGGCACTTTTAACGGATGATGTGAAAATCCGTGTCCTCATTCCACCCTCAAAGTATGATGATAAAGGCCGCAAGAAATCCTACACCAACAAAGAACTTATGGAGTTGAAAGGGGAGGACAAACGAACGCCCGGTTATCCCGGAGATACGGATGAATTGCAGCCTAACGCCGTGGTCAAGGTAGAATTGGTCCGAACCAAGGAAGACTATGCCAAATTAAAACGCAGCAAAAAAGATGATCCGGCCAACGAATTGGCAAGCACCAATTTGATCATTGTGATCTCGCCTCCCCCCTCCAACTAGCCGACCGCAATGCTGTACAGAATCAACGACCGATTCCGTTTTCACCCAACCTCTGGAATTGCGCCTCAATAAACACTTTGATTCGGGGCCAGGTTAATATTTTGCCGAGGCTGAGTTGTTGCCCTTGCCGGTAGCTCGCAGGGCGGCTTCGGCCCCGTCTAACATAAATCGCAAGTCGCTAGCCACCGCCACAAACCTCCATCCTTGTTCAAGGCGCATTTTCCCTTCCTCGGGGGTCATGGCATGAAATCCAGGAGCAATCCCGTGTCGCTGGCAAGCTTCGAGAATGGTTTGGTGAACACGGGCCATTTCTTCACCGCTTGGGGATTTGCCATCCGGGGTGCGGTAGCTGGCCGCCAAATCGTTTGGCCCCACAAATAGCGCATCAAAGCCCCCTACGGAGAGAATGGCGTCGATATTTTCCACGGCGATTCTGTGCTCACATTGCAGGACGATGAGGATCTCCCTATTGGCCCTTGCATTATACTCCGCTGAGGAAGTTTGAAAGTTGAGGGCATGGAGGCTTCCTCCTACGGAACGGTCTCCCTCGGGGGGATAAAGGCACGCTTTAACTGCTGCTTTAGCCTCTTCGACACTATTAACCATGGGCACCACAACGCCTTGGGCACCAATGTCCAATACCCTTTTGATGTGATCATGTCGGTTGCTGGGAACCCGTGCCAAGGCAATACAGCCTTGGTCCGCACAGGTGGCAAATATGGATGCGGCATTTTCCAAATCGGCCTGGCTATGTTCCAAATCAAGGGTTAACCAGTCGAAACCGAGGCGTGAGAGAAACCTGGCACTGGTCCAGTTGGCCAATGATAGCCAAGTGCCCACAGTAGGTTTTCCTTCGGCAAGGGTTGCTTTGGTCTGGTTTTGGCGCATCTACATATCCTCAAAAATGTCATCTGGAAAGGGATCGTCCCTATTATCAAACGACTCCAGGTCCCTATCCGTCCACCCAAAATGGTGTGCTAATTCGTGAATTACCGTTTTTCGTATTTCAATCTTCAGGATTTTGGGGTCGGGAAACGCATTTTCAAGGGGGCCCTGAAATAAAATCAGCCGATGAGGAGAATCACCGATGTCGATGGTATCACCCCCCCATGGGTGGCCCGCCTCAAAGGGTACGAAAAGGCCAAAGAGGGTGTCCCCTTTTTCGATATTGGCCTTTGAAAAACCGGCATGGTGCAAGCATTCTTTATCGGGCCACTGTTCGACATCCACCACCACATTGTCGAGGTGGCTCCGGAAAGATTCAGGAAGGCGGTCCATAACCCGACTTACCATTCGGCAAAATGTGTTCTCTTTCACATGTAAGTACCCAAATGGGGGAAAAAACGGCCAACTCCCCATAGAGAAGATAAGAAAAAATGGAACAGGGAAAGGGTATATACCCTGAGTTCCCATCTCCATGACTTTTTTCGGGAAGGAAATCCATGACCGAACCGGATTGGGTGAAATCAATTAGAACCACCTGTTCCCGGCATGTTGTCGGGCAAGACAAGGCCGTTGAACGCCTATTGCTTGCGGTTGCCTGTCGTGGCCATGTGCTTTTGGAGGGAGTCCCGGGTTTGGCAAAAACCCGTTTAGCTTCGGCATTTGCGAAAAGTTTGGGCCTTGGTTTTCAACGCATCTCCTTTACCTCGGACATGCTTCCCGGGGACATTTTGGGGGGCCCGGTTTACCATCCCGGTACAGGGGAATTCCGACTTCGCAAGGGACCCCTTTTTCATCCGGTGATCCTTGCCGATGAATTCAATCGTGCACCCCCCAGAACCCATTCCGCCCTTTTGGAAGCGATGCAGGAACAGCAGGTCACACTTGGGGAGGAAACACTTTCCCTGGGGGATCCCTTCCTGGTGATAGCTACCCAAAACCCGATTGAAACCGAGGGGGTTTACCCTCTTCCTGAGGCGGAATTGGATCGGTTCCTTTTTCGGGTGGTCATGGTGTACCCCAATCGGGGGGAAGAATTAAATATCCTGAGGGACCACAGTAACATCGGTCAACCGCTTGCAGAATCGGAAGGGATTGATCCGGAGGTGCTTTCGAAACTGCCCCGAATGGTGGACCAGATCCATGCTTCGTCTGCCATACAAGGGTATATTGTCGATCTGGTTCGTGCCACTCGTCAACCCGGCCTGGTTCCCGCATTATCACTATACGAGGGGTTGGTTCGATTGGGAGCATCCCCAAGGGCTGGGGTCATGCTTCTTCAGGCATCACGGTCCCATGCCCTGATTCGTGGCATGGATCATGTTTTGCCCGAGGATGTGCAAGCCGTTTTCGAGGATGTCCTAGGCCACCGACTTTTGCTGGACTGGCGTGCGGCTGAAAAGGGTTTGACGGTTTCCAGGTTTCTGGGGGAAATTGCCTGTTCTGTTAGTGTTGTTTGATGGTTAAACGGTGTTTGGCCAGGTAAGCATGGAGTTCCCTGGCGGTGAACACACCGGTAGTTGTGCCAATGGCACGGACACAACTGGCACCAACCGCACTGCCCAGGATGAGGCATTCCGTTGCCGATTTGCCACCGACCAAACCCAGGATAAAGCCCGCCGCAAAGGCATCCCCACCGCCCGATCCATCGACATAGTCGATGGGAAAAGTATTTGACTCCAGGTGGTCCTTTTCTCCCAGCAAAAGGGTGCCCCGATCTCCCATCGTTATCACGACGGTTTTGGCCCCAAGGTCCCGAAAAGCCTTGGCTTGGTCCAAGGGAGAAGAGAGTCCGGTAATCAGGCCTGCCTCGTGGTCGTTGGGCATGAAAACATCGGTGTAGGGTAGAACGGGTATTAATTTTTCAAGGTAGGCGGCTGGTCCGGGGGTAACCACATCCAGTACGGTTTGCAGGCCCCTTTGTTGGGCTTGGGAAAGGACTTGACCGGTTTCCTCCGGATCCAAAGCTTCCATCAAAAGGTAGCCACCCAGGTAGAGGATTTTCCCGGCACGGGAAAGGGGTATGTCCGAAGCTACATACCGGCTGTTGGCCCCAAAGGTGTGAATGAACCGCCTGTCCTCACCCTTGACATTAACGATCAAGGTTTGACTGGTGTCGATCCCGGGAGTGGCTTTAAGTTCGGTGGCGGCAACCCCGGCACTTTTGATCATTTGGGCCAAAACCCCGGCAAAGAGGTCATCTCCAACCCGGCCGGATACAAGTGCGTCCACACCCAATTTGGTGAGGTTTACCGCAACATTCGCCGCACATCCCCCCATCGTAAGTGCCAAACGATCCGCCAGGATCAGTTCGCCTGAGGTAGGCATATGTTCAATCGGTGTGGAAACATGGTCTGCAACGAGAATGCCCGCACAAACAACATCATGGGTGGTGGAGGAGGTCATAGGTCCGACTTGAACAGGGGTTTAAAGGGGTCAATTGTTCCAGGGGTATTCATCTGGCGTTTGATTGTCTTCCTTAAGGGCTTGGAGGGTTTGAAAGTTTATCACCGCATACATGCCAAGGAAGATGCCAAATAACATATTACCCAAACCGGAAATGAAATAGAGGGCTAATGCACCAGCAATGACCATGGAAAGGGCATGACCCAACCGGCGGCCATTTTGCTTGAAGAAAAACCCCAATAGGTCGCAAGTGATTTGCCCCCCATCCAAAGGAAAAACAGGCAAAAGGTTTAAAAGCGCCCAGTAGAGATTGATGAAAAGGAGAAATCCAAGGAATTGGTTGGCTTCCGTGGGTAACCCGCCAAGGAAATCGGGGAAAAATTCGCGCAACAACCAAAGAATGCCAAAAAGCAACAATTGGATGCTTGGCCCAGCAGCGGTTACGGCAATTCGTTTCCAGGCGGAAGTGAAATTGGCAGACCCAATGGCTACTCCACCAAAGGCCTGCAATACGATTGTTCCCTCGGATCCAAACGCTCGTCCCACCCAAACATGGCCAAACTCATGCAACAAAATGGAGATGGATCCCGCCAAAACCCAAAGTAACAAAAGGGAGGCTCCCCCCACGGTGAAATAGGGCCATCCAATCAGGGCAAGGGAAATCCAAAACCAGGGCTGAACAATGACCCTTGTGCCGAAAAGGCGAAGGGAAATGTCCATGGGTGAGGGTTGGTCCCACATGGGATAAAATCTCTAAACAAAGGAATGTGAGAACGCTAAAAAGGAAATTCCTTCAAAGTTGGGTTTCCCACCGGGCCTAGGGTGGATGATAATGAACTCTGGCCAACCTCCCACCTTGATTGGAAATCCTTGGGGGCTGTTGGGCCAATGAAATCCATGAGGCGAGTTTCCATGAAGGGTCGTTTAGCGGTATACCTTGGCACTTTTGACCCGGTGCATCTTGGGCATTTGGACATCATTAGCCGTGGATTAAAGGCCTTTGATCGAATCCTTGTAGGAGTGGGCAATAATCCGGACAAGAAAACCCTGCTTAACCTGGAAGAACGGGTAGGATTGATGGAAAAGGTGGTCCGGGAGGTGATTACTGAACCCCATAGGGTGGAGGTCAAGCCGTTTTCGGGTTTGGCAGTTCATTTTGTTAAAGATTCAGGTTCCTCCGTCATGCTAAGGGGGTTAAGAACCACCTCGGACATGGATTATGAATTTACCATGTCGCTTGCCAACATGTCCTTGGACCCAGACATCGAAACCCTGTTTCTCATGGCGAAAGACATTTATTCACACTTAAGTAGTTCCCTTTTAAGGCAAATCGCTTCGTTTGGAGGGGACATGAGTAAATTCCTTCCGCCAGGAGCGGTAGAAATAGTTTACAAAAGATATAAAGAATTAGCCAAATAATTTTTTCTGGAAAAACAAATAAAGAGATGGAATTATCTTAAGGAGTCCTTAAGATTGACCTTGCCCATTTTTCATTCTCAAATAACATACCGCCCAAATCCAATATCCTGCATTTGCCATCCATGGATGG